>TARA_R110001606_G_scaffold236192_1_pt1 | contig 138009 bp, 106 predicted proteins | sample TARA_R110001606 | Tara Oceans TARA_R110001606 (sample SAMEA4398315) | marine metagenome | biome: Polar Biome; feature: [SRF] surface water layer (ENVO:00010504); material: water (ENVO:00002006), including particulate matter (ENVO:01000060) such as... | depth 5 m | reverse complement strand
TTGGCATGACACAAAATGGTGATCAAAGCTAAAATGCAATTTCTTTTAATAATTTTTATTTAATGCTTGCTTTTAATAGGTTTCTTCACACTTTATTGGCAATAGTTTTTTTTATATTTCTATAATAAAATCATCGTCTTCAAAATCTTTTTCAATCTGACTATCTAAATGATTTTTCAAATCTGTCATTGGATTATGATTTGCAATACCAGTCATAGAGTCTAAACCTATTTTGACTAAATCAATATTACCAGATTCTAATCCTGAATCAATAACATTTTCAGCTTTATCCATTGCTTGTTTCTGCTTTTTATATTCAGTATCAATGTGATGATTTATGGTTTGATGATTTTGTTTAATTTTCTCTAAACCAAGAGATGTGTGAGCTTTTATTTTTTTAGACTCTACAAAGGTCTTTCCTAAATCATTAAAGTTATTAGCAGTTTGACTAAATTTATTCAATGTGTTTCCAACATTTTTAGCAGTTGTATTTATATTATCAGCTGCATTTTTAATTTTTTGTGAGATTTCTTCAGCTTTTTGAGGTAAGTTATTTTCTTTAGATTCCATAATTTCTTAATTAGTGATAATTGTTTTTACTTGTCTTAAAACTCCAGCAAATTTTATGACATCGTTAGAATTTTTTGAAATAGCTGGAATAGTTTTTAACGTTCTTCGATTAACTTTTTCATATTCTTGAAATTCTAAAGTTTTTTGAATTTCAAAATTCTTAAAATCTTCTAATGACTTATGAACTTTTATATTTAGGAAACTTATTATTTCTTTATATCTCTCAAGTTTTCCTAATTGCTTAATTCTCTTTTGCCAACTTGATAGATAATTTTGATTTTTGTTCTTTAATAAACAACTCCAAAACGAAACTTTAATTTTTGTATTTAATAACTCATTATCAATTTTAATAAGTTCTTGTTGATTGTCAAAAGGTTTTCTTATAGCTTTATAATCTAAGTATACTGGGTCTGAATTTAATTCATTAAAAATTGGTTTTAAAACTTTATTATAACAAGTATCCAAAATTATATCACTTTTATCATAAAGCCTTTTTTGTTTTTCAATTTCATTTTCTTCGATTGAAAGAGAATTAATAATATTACTTATTTGTTCAAGTTTTTTATTAAGTTCTTTATCTGCTTCTCTAACAGCCTTAATTGCTTGACTATTCTGACTAATCATATTACTCACTCCAGCTATTAATTGACCTGCTACCGCAAGTCCTACCTCTGTTTTTACAGTTTTAATATCTGATTTTGACCATTCTGATTTTTTAGATAATTCTTTAAAAGAACCTTCTGATAAAGTGTAACCTACAGAGTTCATAATATCATTACCAATCGAACCGAAATTAACAGTTTTTATATCTGAAAAACTTAAGTTAGCTTCAGTCATTGTTTCTGATAATTTATATTTCCCAAAATCTTTATATTCTTCAAATATTTGCAGTCCATTTTCTTTAATAGTAAAAGGACCAAAAAATTCCTTTAAAATGAAATCAGTAATGAAAACAATTCTACCATAAACTTCTACTTTATCTTTCGCTACTATTTTTTGTGCGTTTTGAATTGACTCTCTCCAATTATTTACTTTTGGAATTAAATCTGATTGTAGAAAATTAACTTTGATATCATAATCTTCTTTTGCACTACTATTAAAAAAATATGTATCACTCAACATATAATTGTCAAATAATTCTTGATTACTTAGTTCTGTTAACTTTTTTAGATTATCATCAACTAAAATGTTATTATTTATGTTTGTTAATTTATTACTAATTTCTTTCTTCTCGAGTTGTGTCATTGAAAAACCACACTTGCAATTAGTTTCATTATATTTTAATTGATTTCCACAATTTGAACAAAAAATTATATTTAACATAGGTTAAAAATTTGGAATTGAATTAGTAAAAAGTAGTGTGAAAAAAGTGATTCCAAGAATTATTGGTAAAATCAATATTAAAGGGTCTTTTGATATTTCAATTTCCCCACCAATTTGACTTATTGCCTTTTTGTTTACTAATGGTTTAAGTACACGAAATGATATTACAACATAAATTAGATAAAATGAAATCAATATTGCAAGAAAAATATTCCTATTACTATTATTGTTCATTAATGATAGAATATTATTTTTTTTTGTCTTTATACTTTCATTATCAGGTTTTAATTTTAATATCTGTTCTAAATCTTTAATCGATTTTTTATAATTTCCATTTTTAAAATATAAATCTGCTCTTTTAGTTAGTAGCGATATGTCATTTTCATTTTTACTTATAGCAAGATTATATTCAGTTATTGCTTCATCATAATCTTCTTTATTCTCTAGATAGTCTCTTTTTAATTTTAAAGCTTCTTCATCATTAGGGTAATTTTTTATAAAAATGTCAATGTCATCGATGAAATCACTATCACCAGTTTTAAAATAAACTTTAGCTCTATCTTTATATGCTTTAGATGTTTGACCTTCTATTTCTATTACTTTAGAAAAATTATCTTCTGCTTCTTCGAACCAATCTAGTTTATAAGAAGCCAAACCTTTTAGATATATTGCTATAGGTAAAGTGTCAGTTATCTCAATTGCAGAGTTACTCTGTCTAATAGCGTCTTTATATTTTTCTTTTTTTATTAATGATTCAGAATTATTTACATAAAAAGTATAGTTTTTGACTTGTTGCTCATAGCTTATATCCGAACCACAACTAAAAAGGACTAATGCAGATAATATTATTACAGTTTTTAAAATTTTCATAAAATGGTATTTTAAATACTTGAAAATGCTAAATATCCCATATTCAAATATCCAGCAGATTTTAAATCTAATCCGTGAACTCTCAAAAATGCTTTATGAATTTTTTCAACATCGTCAAAAGGATTTGAATTCATTGTACTTATTTGAACAGACATTCCTTTGTCTACAAATTCCCCGTTTACATTCATTTTTTCTTTTGTTTTAATCTCAAATGTGGCCATAGTTGTTTTTGTTTAAATTTCGTAAATTTCGTTTTATTTTTTTTTATTTGATTACGGGTTTCCGTATTAAGTTTTATTTAGTCATTTATATTTGATGTCGATGATTTCAGTACCTTCTATTTATATATACTAGGGATTATTCAGTTTGCCTTTTAAATACATTTTGATACTAAAGAAATGCTTTTCAGGATTACGTTTATTGATTTTTTTTAATATCAAGTATAATGGATTTAGAATTTCCACTATTTGAGGTAGTGAATTAATAAGGTTCTTAAGTTTTGCAGGAAATTGGATTGTTTTTCTGTGAGTATTTATTTCTAGAAATGTGTAAAGTGAGTTTTTCATTTTTTTTAAATAGCACTTAAATTTAAAAAGAATGATGCTATTGCTATCTATTAAATTTATTTTTAGTCTAAATAAGTTAACCTCCAGGGTGGCAAACAATAATGATTTTTTTAGATTTTACTAGATTCATATTACAAAACCCATATCGAATTATAATTTTACCATAACAACCATAAGTGCCAATTCCATTCATGGGGTGTAAATGCATTTTATCTCTCAAATTTACGGCAGCATTAATAAGTCTAATTAATTTCATTAGTTTTCCTTGAGACGTTGTTTCTTGTGACCCCTAGTTATCTATATATGAAATTTTTTTTTTACTTGTTTTATAGGGGTCAAAACACGAACTTGATGAGCAAGAATATGAAGAACCGCGTTTTGAAATGAACAGACTGCTATATCTAAAAAACATCCTCCATAGCTATTTATGGAAAGATGAAACCCTACCTTGTGTAAACAATTAAATTTTGTCTTTCTTCGTTCAAAATTTTTTTTAGTCAATTTTAGATAACGTTTAACTCAACTACGTTTTATTTTAGTTTAAGGTTTTTAACTGCTTTTTGGTCATTAAGTAGTAATTCAAAAACTGTGTATCTATTTTTTAATCTAAACCACCTATTTAACTAACAAATCTAATTAACATGAGTTCGATTTAATTAATTCTAATATTATTCACTAATTCATTGGTCCCTATGCGAACTATGAAAGCCAATTAAAATATTGTGTTTCACCTTGAGGGCTTGTTTTGTTTTCTAGTTTTCCACATTTAGATTCAAATTCATCAAGTATTTGCAAAATACTCAAATGATACTTTTTTGCAAAAGCTACAGTATCTGTATAATAAATCATACCAGGAACTGACATGGTGTTATCAGCATAATAATCTTGAGTATATTTAATTATTTCTGAACATTCTACTCCTCCTTGTTTTAATACTTTTTTATGAAAATTTGGAAATGAACTGTGCTTTTCTAAAAATGTTTTCTTGCTTAATTTAGACATAATTTGTATTTATATCTAAGGTTATTTTCATATTCATTGGGCCTTTAAAAAAAAATTCTATTTCTTTATCACTAATTACTCGTTTTGGATATTATTTTTTCACTAATCAATAAGACTATTTTCTTTTAACCAATTTGTTAAAGATATAGACCAAGACTTACTTGTTCCATTTTTTCCTAAACATAATCCAAAACCATGACCACCTTTTTCATAAAGATGCATTTCTACAGGAATATTATTTATCTTTAAAGCTAAATAATAATTGATACTATTTTCTACAGGAACAGACGCATCATCTGTTGCGTGCACCAAAAATGTTTTTGGTGTTAAAGAGCTTACTTGTTTTTCATTAGAAAAAGTTGCTGATTTTTCTTTGGAAAGAGAATTGCCAAGTAAATTAATTTTTGAACCTTTATGAGTAATTGAATTATCCATAGAAATTACAGGATAAACTAGAATTGAAAAATTGGGCTTTGCACTTGTTTCATCACTCAATTTATACACCTTTTTGTTATGCTGAGTTGAAAGCGTTGCAGCTAAATGTCCGCCAGCGGAAAATCCTAAAACGCCAATTTTATCTTCATCAAGATTAAATTCCTTAGATTTTCTTCTTACAAAACGGATTGCTTCTTGTGCATCTTGCAATGGCGCAATTTTTTTATCAACCATAATAACATCATTTGGTAATCTATATTTTAAAACAAAAGCAGTAATTCCTTGAGAATTTAGCCACTCAGCAACTTGAAAACCTTCTTTATGAATTGCCAAATGTTTATATCCGCCACCAGGAAAAATTACTACAGATGTGCCATTTGGATGTGTTGGCTTAAAAACTGTAATTGTTGGCACAGAAACCTGACTCGTTTTATCTAAAATGGAATCTTTATAGATTTTGATTTCTTGATAATTTTTGTTTTCTATGGAATTTGGAATTTCATTTTCCCATAAATTGAATTCAGTACTTTGAGCTTGAGTAGAAAAAATCATCATATAAAAACAGCCAATTAATAATGCTTTAAAATACTTCATTTTATTCTTCTTTAATGTAATTACTAAATTTTTTTACATTTTTATGTAGCGCTGAAATTGCCAATTTTGCCACTTCTGTAGCACCTAAAACAGATAAATGGGTATCATCTTCTTTCCCTTTTGGATAATACGAAATTTCATTTGGCAGGTAATGTAAATGTAATTTTTTTGATGCTTCAACACCATACGATTCTTCAAGTTTTTCAGTTAAAAATTGCAAATCAATCAAAGACACATTATATTCATTTGCAACAGAACGAACTACGAAAGGATACATATTATGTGTATCTACTAAAGTACCTTCTTCATTAAAATTACGCCTAACTATTGAGGTAAACAAAACAGGAATTGCGCCTTTTTCTCTAGTTTCATTCACAAATTTTATAAGATTATTTCTGTAAGCTGTACTCGGATTTGTATATCTTTTGGGATCATTCTCCTTTTGATCATTATGCCCAAATTGAATAAAAACATAATCTCCTTTTTTTAGTTGATGATATACAGCATCCCATTTTTTTTCATCAATAAAACTTCTAGTACTTCTACCATTTACAGCATGGTTTTTTACAACAACCTTATCATTTAAAAACTTTGGTAAAACTTGACACCAACCACGCTCTGGATTTTCATTAGGGTTTATTTTATCAGCCATTGTAGAGTCGCCAATTGTATAAATACATATTTGTTTTTTTGACTCTTCTTTTTTAAAGGATGAAAAAATCATTAAAACTATTAGAAATCCTATGTTATAAATTTTCATACCATTCTTTTTTTGCGTTGTTTTTAAATCTACCTAAAACATTTTTAAGTGTATATTTTTTTGCTTCATCATCGTTTAATTGATGAGACCATTTTACTCTTTCTTTCGGATGAAATCCGTTACCTACGTTTTTATATTCTGCGTAAAATGTAGTTTTCTCGGCCTCTAATTTACCCCAATTATGCCATCCATCTGTAAAAACATGTTTTCCTAAATCACAGTTTATAAAAACGGTTTGAGCATAAATTCGCCAAGGTCTTCCTAAATACACTTTGCTTACATTTTGATCTGCAGTAATTTTACAATCTTTAAAAACATAACCAAATTCGCTCTCAATTAACGTTGAAGCTGCTGTAATATAGGAATCTTTTTTACTGTGAATTTGACAGTTATCAAAAAATGCAGTTGCGCTTCCAAAAATAAAATCTGTAGTCCCTTCAATATAACAATCTTTGTAATATTGTTTGCCTTTTCCTGATGCATATAATGTATCTTGATTTCCTAAAATCTTGCAATTAATCACGGCAATTTCATCCGAAGAAACAGATAATGCAATTGCTTGACCAACCTCACCTGATGAATTTTCTATAGTTAAATTTTTAAGTACTACATTATTTGCTTCCACCAAAAGTGTTGGCGTAAAAAAGGTGCTATTTCTACCTAAATTTATTTTATCAAAATAATCATCAAAAGTAATTATGGTTTTTTCTTTGCTTTCTCCCACTAACGTAATGTTAGCATTCCATTCGTGAATTTTTATTTTCTCATAATACGTTCCGTTTTTTATAAAAATTGTAATTCTTTCATAAGGAAAAGATTTTGAGTTATTTATAGCTTCTTGAATGTTTGTATAATCACCACTTCCATCTTTTGCAACAGTTACTTTAAATGAGTTTTCTACCTTTTTATTAGTTTCCGATGCTATATTTTTTTTCCAATTAGGATACGTATCTAATACTTTTTGTGGATCTGTTTTATACCATGCATAACCGTTTCTTCGCTCTTCACCAATTTCTGCTAATGTTGCTTTTTTAATGCCATCTCTATCACAGAAAAAAGGGTTGTTATTTTCTAAATCCATAAAACGAGCCCATATAGCTGAAGCATTTTCATCAGCAACCATTTTTTTGTCTATAATTTTACCATTATTATCATAAAAACGTTCTTCTCTTAATCCGGTAATTTTTACTTTTTCAAACCATGCAACTGCAGCATCAATTGCATTAATTATTTCTGCTGACGGATTTTCTATCGACATTAATAATAAAACAATATTAGAAGATTCTGCACCGCTTAAAGATGGTAATTCATAGGCTCTTGCTTTTGCAGGTAATAATGTTTTTTCATCATGTTGTGCACACCAAGAAGTTAAAATTCCATTTTGTTTATACTGTGTTTTCAAAATACAATTAATGCCTTTTTGAAAAGCGATTTCCACTTTTTGTATAATTTCATCCGAAGGTTTTATAGAGAAATAAGCTGTTTTGTCTTTTATGTTTTTTAAGATAAAAAGTATATTTACCATAGAATCATCATTGTAAGTGATGTGAGTGTAATATCCTTTTTTTAAAGGATAAAACTGTGGCCAACCACCATTTTCATATTGCGCTTCTAATAGATAATCTACTCCTTTTAAAAACGCATTTTTAAATTTTTCATCAGGTTGTTGTCTGTAAACTTTTGATAAAAAAAGCATTTCTAGATATGTTGCTCCATTATCTGTTGTAACATTTTTTGTGCTAGTTTTTAATCCTATTAATTCATTAATTTTAGTTTCTGATAAAGGTAACTGCATCTGAATATTTTTTGGCCAACCACCAATATTACGTTGGTACAACAAAACGTTTTCTGCAATTGCCTTAGCTTCATTAGAGGAAAACCAAGCGTCTTCTTTTTTATTAGCAATATCTCTCCAGGATTTATTAAGAACTTGCCCTTGTAAGATTGAAGAAAAAGCAAAAAAAACAACTATTAGTAAGAATTTACTTTTAAACATTATTTTTAATTTTATTTATTAAAACGTATCCAATCAATATCTACACTTCCAGAATCGTTAATTACTCCCTCTCGTAAAGCTAAAAATCCAATTTTAGAACCTATCCATTTTCCTTCTCTAGCTTTAAAAGTTGATCCAAGGTTCTTAAATTTTTTATTATCTGTACTATATAAAAAATCGCAAAATCCGCCTTTGCTAACTTTAACTTGCAGGAAAATAGTCTTCGAATTCATTTTTATACTTTCTGATGTAGTTTCTGCTTGATTTTTATCAGCATTTATACAAGTTACTTGCGACACATACAACTCACCATTTTCTTGTTTAATGCTTATATAGCTATAATCTAGTCCCATAATTAAGAAACCGGCTTGCTCATGATCAAAACGAGCATTAAATGTCATTTTTGTAGTTGCTACAAATTCATCCGAAGGAAATTTCTGCAACAATAAATTCGGAACATCATATAGGTTAACAGCATTTTCTGGCATTGGTCTACAATACATTGTAAAATGCCCCATAGCTGTTGGAAAACCATAATACACTTTAGGGTTAGCGTGCCATTGCCATTGCAATCCTAATTTTGGTTGATTAAACTCGTCTGAATCAGGTGGCGTAACAATTGGATAGATTCTTCCAACATTTGGTTTTTTATAGGTAGAAACAGGCTCTCCAATTCCATTTTTATTTTGATGAATTCCTATAACTGGCCAATCATTTTCCCATTTCATAGGTTGTAAATGAACAACACGACCATAAGCATTTTTATCTTGAAAATGAAAAAACCAATCTTCATCTGTTTGCGTAGTTACCCAAGCTCCTTGATGTGGCCCATTAATAGTAGTATTACCTTGATGTAAAACTGTTTTTTTTTCATAAGGTCCATACACAGATTTTGATCTTAAAATAGTTTGCCAACCAGTTGCAACACCACCTGCAGGCGCAAAAATAAAGTAGAATCCATTTCGTTTATACAATTTTGGCCCTTCAATGGTAGACTCATCTTTATGACCATCAATAATTAGCACTTCATCATCATTAATTTTGGTGCCTTCATCATTCATCGTTGCCATCACCAATAAACTTTTCATGCCTGCTCTACTTCCTGCAAATGCATACGCTACATATGCTTTTCCATCATCATCCCAAAGTGGCGTTGGATCTATTAAACCTTTACCTGCTTTTACCAATATTGGATCTGACCATTTTTCTGCAGGATTTTTGGTATTGATCATATAAATTCCAAAATCTGGATCTGGATAATAAATGTAAAATTCATTTTTATGATATCTGATACAAGGAGCCCAAACACCTTTTCCATGCTGAACTTTATTAAAAACTTCTAACGGAGTTTGTTTTGGAAGTGCATAATTTATCAACGTCCAATTTACCAAATCTTTAGAATGCAAAATTGGTAAACCTGGTGCAGCATTAAAAGAAGATGCTGTCATGTAATAATCACCTCCAACTCTTACTACATCTGGATCTGAATAATCTGCATGTAAAATAGGATTTGTATATGTACCATCACCATTATCTGAAACCCAAACTTTGGAAACGGTTTTTTCTTGTGCTGATAAACTAAAAATAGAAAGTAAGCCAAATGCAATTAAAATACCTCTCATAAATTGATCACTTTTTTTTCTTGATTACTTCGTATTGCAGCTTCTATAACTTTAATTACTTGCATAGCTTCTTTGCCAGAAACAGGAACAGGTTTGTTAATTCTTAAAGTTTCAAAAATTGCATTGTAATAGTGCATATAATCTCCTTTTTCTGAAGTGATTTCTTTTTTTACAATTTCGCCATCAATAATTGTATGTAAAAGTCCTTTTTCTGATAAAGGTTCTACTCCCCAATTTTTTGTATTTGGTTTAATTTCTTTCTGAAGTGCAGCTTCTTGAATGTCTGATTTTGTTTTTATAAAAGAACCTTTTTTTCCGTGAAGAATATATCCTGGCATAATTTCGCGAACAAAATAGCTCGATTTTAAGTTTACGTAATAATGATTGTAATATAGTTTTACATCAAAATAATCGGCCACTTTAGAGTTATTTCTAAAACTATCTAAATTAGCAAAAACCGCTTTTGGCATTCCAAATAATTGAATAGCTTGATCTATAATATGTGATCCTAAATCGTACAAACTACCAACAGCTTCTGTAGGATTTTCTTTGTGAATTTTATAACTTAACTCAGGCTCAAAACGATCATAATGTATTTCAACATCAACCAAATCACCTAAAACACCTTCATTAACAATTTTTTGAACTGTTTTAAAATCACTGTCATATCTTCTGTTATGATATACAGAAAGATGTATGTTTTTCTTTTCTGCTAATTCAATTAACTCTTCTGCTTCTGCAACCGTTGCTGTAAATGGTTTTTCTACAATAAGATGTTTTCCTGCATTTATAATTTTTTTGGCGAAAGGATAATGTGTACTATTTGGTGTGTTTAAAATAACAAGCTCAATAGCTTCGTCTTCTAATAAATCGTCTAAATTCCTAAACGTTTTTACTGATTGATATTTTTCTTGACAAGCATTTTTTGTCCTTTCTAAAACGCCATATAAATTAAATTTTGGATTGACATCAATAAATGGCGCGTGAAATAAATGACCACTCATTCCAAAAGAACATAATGCTGTATTTATTGATTTCATGTGCTTTTTTTTATCTGTTTAACTCTAAAGCAGCCATAATAAAAGGTCCTGTTGCTTTTGGATCATTATCTTTTTTGCGTTCGTTTACATAATATTCAAAAGTTCCACTTCTATATGGATTACCTCCTAAACCAGCAACAGCACAAGCTTGTGTTATAATTACAGAACCATCATTTTCAACTTTTATTAAATCATTTGTTAAACCATCAAAGGCCTTATTAGCAACTTCTTTATATTTAGCTGGTAAATATCCTTTGTTTGCGCCTTTTGCTAATGCATAAGAAAACATGGCGGTTCCTGAAGCTTCTAAATAATTACCTTCTCTATTTCCTTGATCTGTAACTTGAAACCATAAACCTGATTCGTGTTGATATTTGGTTAAATTCTCTGCTAATTGATTTAAATAAGCAACCAATTCTTTTTGCTTTGGATGCTCTTTTGGAAAATAATCTAACACATCAACCAAAGCCATTGCATACCAGCCTAAAGAACGTGACCAAAAATTTGGTGATGTTCCTGTTGTTTTATCTGCCCAATCCATAGCTTTGCTTTCATCCCAACCATGAAATAACAAGCCTGTTTTAGAATCGAACGCATTTTTTTGGATAATTTCAAATTGTTTTGCAACGTCATTTAATGCTTCTCCGTTTTCAAAAGTTACTGTGTATTGTGTGTAAAATGGTTGCCCCATAAAAAGTCCATCTAACCACATTTGATTTGGATATATTTTTTTATGCCAAAATCCGCCTTCTGATGTTCTTGGATGTTCGCTTAATTGTTTGCGCAAAGTTTGCATCGCTTTTAAATATCTTTCATCCCTTGTAGTTTTGTACAAATTGAATAGAATATTACCAGCTTCAATCATATCAATATTATAATTAGAAAACTTATAAGTTGGAATGTTTCCTTGAGCATCTATTGTTGTATCTGCATAATTTTTTATGTACTTATAATATTTTTCATCCTTTGTAGCTGCATATAATTTCTCAAATGATGTTAACACCAAACCATGAACATAGTCCCATTTTGGTTTGTCTTTATCATCTATTTGATAGGCCTCTGGATGCGCTTTCATTAAAGTTAACGCCAATCTTTCAGACCATTTTAACTCTTTAGAAATACTTGTGTCTTTTTTAATTTTGTCATTTTTAACCGCTTTACAAGTTGTTAAAAATCCGATACATAAAAATGCAATTACGATTCTATTTTTCATTTTTGATTTCTTTATATTGATGCTATTCTATTCTGTTTTTATCATTTAAACTTCTTAATAAACCATCTAAATATGCACTAAATTCTTCCTGTGTTTTTATGCCATTACTTTCTTTTTCCCAAGCTGCTAAAAAGTAAAAATCGATTGATTTTGTTGTTGGTTTAAATTCAATTAAATAATCGAACTCCCCTTTTTTTACATCCGAAGTTGTGTTTATTTCATAAAAAATGGCCATTCCTAAATTATCTGGCACTAAAGTTTGTTTACCATAAGTGGCAATATACCCCCATTTTTTGTTGCTACTTTCTTTTTGAAGATAGGTTACTTTATGATTTACAATTCCGGTTACAATTCCTGTAATTTCTTTTGATGATTGAATGGTATGTTTTGTAATTCTAGAATCTGGTTCTATACTTAAAATCGATGTTAAATCTATTTTTTCATCCGCAGTTTTCCATCCTTTATAATTTATAATTACAGCAGATTTTTTTGATGAATTTTCTATAGTTGCAAAAGTTGAATCTACTTCTTTAAAGTGAAGAACCTTGTTATTTACTATTCTTCCAATCGAACCAATTCCTAAACCACTACCTACTTTTAAAATATCTTGTCCCCAAGATTGTGGTTCGTGATAAGAATCAAAACCATCTTGACCAACTTTATGCAAAACCATAGAATCTGTTACTTTTCCAAAAATATCAATTGCATTTCGCCAATCTAAATACAATCTATATCCTATTTTATTGCTTTCCCAACCCGGACCTTCATATCGTAAATACCAAGAATGATCTGTGTGATTTTTAGGTACTTTTAGTGTTTGTACATTTGTAAAAGAACCTCCGCTATACTCTTCATGACCTCTAGTACCATCAATCCATTTTCCACCAGTTGCTATAGAAATTTCTGAATAGGTTTTTGGTGATAAAACAATCTTTTTCTCTGTTACTTTACAAGCAATAAATAACGAAATACTAACTATTGCTAAAACTATTTTTATTGTTTTCATAAAATTAATTGTTCTTAAATGTGTAATCTAAAAAAGTTACGATATAATCTATTGTTTGATAAAACCAAGGATGAAATAACCAAAATGTATGTGGACTATTCGAAAATGTTTCTACTCGATTGTAAATAGTATTCGATTCTAAAATTTTAATCATATCATCTCTGCCAGCATGAAAGCGTTCATACTGGCTATTGATAAATAAAATTGGAGGGGAATTTTTATTTGTATGTGTTAATGCTGAGGCACCTGTCCAAACCGCTGGTTTTTCTTTAAAAGTTCCACCTAACCATAAACCTGCAACTTTTCCTTCTTTAGATTCTGGGTGATTAAATGCCAAAATACCATCTAAATTTATAATTGCCTGAACACTTGATGAAGTCTTAAGATTGGTATTGATTTCGAACTTTGAATTATTATTTGTTGTACCAATTAAAGTTGCCATTTGGGCACCTGATGAAGCGCCTAAAATTGCAACTTTAGTGGTATCTACATGAAATTCTTTTGCGTTTTCTTTGATAAATTGTATCGCTTTTTTTACATCAAAAATTGCTGCGGGATATTTTGCTTCATCAGACAATCTATATTCAATTGCAAAACAAGAATATCCTTTTGAGGCAATAAACTGAGCTAAAGGTTTCATGTGCAATTTATTTCCAGATTTCCATCCGCCACCATGAACTAAAATTACTGCCGGATTCTTATCAGAATCATTTATAAAAGCATCTAAATACAGATTTCTATTTTCTAGATTTTTGTATTTAATAGTTGCTTTTTCAATAACATTTAAAAACCTTTTTGGTTGTACAATTTCTATTTCTGGAAACTGCTTTTTGTATTTTAAAAACGAGCTATGTATGGTGTAACTTGTATCTTTTTTAATTTCTTGAGCAACAAAAACTGTTGATGCACCCATCAAAAATAAAAACCAAAAAATAATTAATTTATACACTTTTTTCTCTTTTTTTAATCGGGACTTTGCATTAATGATCCATTAATATAGGTGTCTATTAATTTTAAATTCTTTACATGTTTTAAAGAAAAAGCTTCCTTAACTTTATCAATTTTAACATTTATAAAAGTGATGTTTTCGATTGGAGATTCTTCATATCCATTTGCTAAAATACCGAAAGAACCTCCGTTTTTAACTTTCACATTTTCTAGGAGAATGTTTTTTATTTTAGGGATAAAATTACCTGTTTGATTTGCATACGTTGCATAATGCATATTTACTTTTAGAACCGCTTCTTTAACTTGGCCTATTTTTAAATTTCTAACATAAACACCATCAACAGTGCCTCCTCTTCTAGAATTTGTTTTAATTCTAATGGCTCTATCTAATTCAGGACTATCCATAGTACAATTTTCCACAAAAACATTGCTAACACCTGCAGACATTTCGCTACCAATAACTACGCCCCCATGACCATCAATCATTTTACAATTTTGAACAACTATATTTTCTGTTTTTATAGCAACTCTTCTTCCATCTGCATCTCTACCTGCTTTGATAGCTATACAATCATCACCTGTATTAAAAGTGCAATTTTTTATGATTACGTTTTTAGAGTATTCTGGATCACATCCATCATTATTGGGGCCATGACTTTCTACAGTAACACCATCTACAATTACGTTTGTAGATTTAAAAGGATGAATAATCCAAAAAGGAGCATTTACAATTTTAACGTCTTTTAATAATGCATTGTTACATTCATAAAACTCAATAAAATTTGGACGCAGGTAATGATTGTCGCCAAAAATTCTATCTTTTAAAAGTGTGCCATCATCTCCCATTTGCATTAATCTTGGTAAATTAAGACTGTCTTTTTGCATCGGCGTACCTTTTTTCCAACCATAGGTGTCTTTACCGCACCAAGCCCACCAATTTTTGTTGGATGCTTGTCCGTTTAAAACTCCTTTACCTGTTACAGCTACATTTGTTTTGTTATTTGCATAAATTAGAGGAGAATAATTCATTAATTCAATACCTTCAAAAGAGGTTGCTACTAAAGGATAATAATCTTTTGGATTGGTACTAAATAAAATTTCTGCACCTTCTGAAACATGAAAATTAACGTTATTTTCTAAATGAATTGCACCTGTTAAATATTTGCCTTTTGGCACTAAAACTCTTCCTCCTCCATTTTTAGCACAAGCTGAAATTGCTTTCTTAAAGGCTTCTGCATTGTTAAAAACACCATCTGCTTTTCCTCCAAAATCTAATACATTAAAATCTCTATTTAAAAAAACAGGCTCTTTTACAAGGGCAGTAATTTCATTCATTTTATGCCAAACACTACTTTGTGTTTTACCATCTGAAATTATTTTTTTTTGACAAGACGCAAGCAACAAAAAACTTAAAACAATAATATAGTTACTATTTTTAAACTGTGTAAACACCCTTTTTTTAATCATTTTATTTTGTTTTTTAAATTAAAGAATAAAAATGTAATCGATTACAAATATAGAAATTAGTCTATTACAAACAATACAATTTAAATTTAATTTGAGTTTTTATTACTAATTACTAAAAATATTAAATAATATGCTACTTTCGTTACTAATTTCAAATACAAATAGGTAAGCATCTAAAATTAATAATTTTAAGAAAAGAAGCTTCAAATAACACAAGTAATGGTAAAAAAAACAACTATTTACGATATTGCTAAAACACTAAACATAACTGCAGCAACAGTTTCTAGGGCTTTAAACGACAATCCTAAAATTAGCAAAAAAACAAAAGAATTAGTTTTTGAAACTGCAAACAAAATGAATTATGAGCAAAATAAACTTGCTCAGGCTCTAAAAAGTGGTAAAAGTTTTAATGTTGGTGTTATTGTACCTAGAATTGATAGTAGTTTTTTTAGTTCTGTAATTCGTGGTATAGAAGAAAAACTATATCCAGCAGGATATCATGTTATTATTTGCCAAACACATGATCAAGAAAAGCTAGAAATAAAAAATATTAATTCGCTTTTAAATGCGCAAGTAGATGGTGTTTTAATGTCTATTTCTAATGGAAATCTTAAAATAAATAAAAGTTTTGATAGGCTTTTGTCTAAAAATGTACCTTTAATCTTTTTTGACAGAAAGAAAAATATTAAGAATGTAAGTTCTATTACCATTGATGACTTTAAAGGGGCCTATGAAGCTACAACGCATTTAATAAAACAAGGCTGTAAACGCATAGGTCATTTATCGAATAACAGAAATTTAGAGATTTTTAAAAATAGGTACTTAGGCTATAAGCAAGCTATTATTGATAATGGATTAGATTTTGATGAAAATTTAGTTCTTGAATGTTTCAGTGATGTTCAAGAAGGAAGAAAAAAAGTAAAGATGCTTTTAGAAACCGATCCTACCTTAGATGCTATTTTTTCTTCGAGTGATTTTTCTGCTTTAGGTGCTATTCAAGAAATTAAAAGCCAAGGGTTAAGAATACCAGAAGATATTTGTGTTGTTGGCTTTAGTAATGAACCTTTTACTAAGTTCATGGAACTTTCGATTACATCGGTAGATCAATCACCGCTTGAAATGGGTAGAATTGCTGCTCAAATATTTTTAGAAGAAGTTAGTAATGATGTAAATATTAAATCAGAAAAACACGTTGTGCTTTCACCGGAGTTAATATTACGAAAATCTTCACAAAAACTTTAAAGATCTTCTAAAGCATAAAAAAATAACACAATTTTATTGAATTCATATTTTTTTTTAAAAATATTATTTAATAAATAAAAAAAATATTTATATTTGTGCAATCGATTACATTATAACCAACTCAATAATGAATATTTATTTTAAATTAATTTTATGACAAACAATCTAACTTTAAATTGGTATACCAATACCAAAGTAAAAGACAAAAAAAATGACTGTTTTAAAAGCAGTAACTATTTTTTGCAATTATTTATCGCATTCATTTTTCTGTCTGTTACCAATTTATCTGCTCAAGACTTAATTTCGGTGAGTGGTGTAGTAACAGAAAATGAATCTAACAGTCCTTTACCAGGAGTATCTGTTATCATTAAAGGTACATCTAGGGGAACTTCTACAGATTTTGATGGTAATTTTACCTTAAAAGATGTTTCGAAAAATGCAACTTTAATTTTTTCATATTTAGGATACGATACGAAAGAAGTAAATGTGTCAGGCAGAAAATCTATTAATATTATACTAAAAGCCAACTCAGAATCCTTAGATGAAATTGTAATTATAGGATATGGTTCTGCTAGAAAATCTGACTTAACTGGCTCTGTAGTAACCATCTCTGGATCTGACCTTAAAGAACAACCAATACCCAATGTTGCTGAAGCTTTAACAGGCCGTTTGGCTGGTGTACAAATACAATCTAGTGAAGGTTCTCCAGATTCTGAAATTAAAATTAGAATACGTGGTGGTGGTTCTGTTACTCAAGACAGCTCTCCTTTAATTATTGTAGATGGTTTTCCTGTAAACAGCATTAACGATGTTTCATCTTCAGATATTGAAGATATTACTATTTTAAAAGATGCTTCTTCAACTGCAATTTATGGTTCTAGAGGTGCTAACGGAGTTGTAATTATTACTACTAAAAGTGGTAAAGAAGGTAAAATTACTACTAGTTTTAATATGTTTTACGGCGTAAACAGTATTGCAAAAACTATTGATGTATTAGAATCAGACGATTTTGTAAAATGGCAATATGAATATGCTTTACTTAGAGATCGTGAAGATACGTACAATAAATATTTTGGCCTATGGCAAGATTATGACCAATATGTTGGTCAGCCAAGTATCAACTGGCAAAAACAAATTTATGGCCAAATGGGTAAGGTTGAAAGTAGAGATTTATCTGTAAGAGGTGGATCAGAAAAATTTAATTTTAACTTTAACTATGCTTTATATGACGTTAAAGCAATCATGAAAGAGTCTAATTTTAAAAGAAATAACTTATCACTTTCTTTAAAAAGTAAAGCAAGCGATAAAATAGATTTGTCTTTTACGCTTCGTTATTCAGATACCGAAGTAAATGGAGGTGGCGCAAACGAACAAAATGAAGTTTCTTCTGCTGATGCACGTTTAAGACATAGTGTTGGGTACTCTCCTATTCCATTACCTGGTTTAACTACAGACGATACAGACGAAGCTCTTTCTAGTTATTTAGTAAATCCTTTTGTGGCTATTGCAGATAATCAACGTCAAAAAACAAGAAAAAACTTTAACATGGTAGGTAGTTTTTCTTGGAAAATATTAGAAAACTTAAAATACAAAATGGATTTAGGTTTAGATAACGGAAAAGATTATGATTACCGCTATTATGGCCGTTCTACTTATTACGCAAACAACAGACCTGCAGCAGAAAACCAGGGTTTACCAGCGTTATTAATTGGTGATAGAACACAAGTACGTTTTAGAAATGCAAATACATTAGATTATGATTTAAAAAATCTTATTAAAAATGATGATCATGATCTTAAAATCTTGTTAGGAGAAGAAATGATTATTACAGAAACAAACACCTTAACTACAGAAATTCAAGGTTTTCCAAAATTCTTTGACTTTAATACTTCAAGAAACTTAACCTCTCAAGGCGTACCACAGTCTGTAGATAATTTTTACAGTCCAGATGATAAATTACTTTCACTTTTTGGTCGTTTAAGTTATAGTTATAAAAATAGGTATTTACTTACAGCAACTTATAGAGCAGATGGTTCTAGTAAATTTTTAGGCAATAATTCTTGGGGATATTTTCCTTCTACAGCTTTAGCTTGGAAATTATCCGAAGAAGATTTTATGAAAAATTTAGATTGGGTAGATTTAGTTAAATTAAGAGTTAGTTACGGTGAGTCTGGTAACAACAATATTCCTACTGGTCAAACTGTACAAAATTTCGAATCTAGCACAACCACTTATATAAACGGAGTGAATAACTACTGGGCGGCTTCTAAAATTTTAGCAAATCCAGAATTAAAATGGGAAACTACAATATCTCAAAATATTGGTTTAGACTTTAATTTATTTAAAGGTAAACTTAGCGGAAGCGTAGAAACTTATAAAAATACAACTAAAGATTTATTAATTAATTTTCCAATCCCTGGTTCTGGCTATGATAGCCAATACAGAAACATGGGAGAAGTACAAAACCTTGGTTTAGAGGCTTCTTTAAATTATACAATCGTAGAAAATGAAAACTACGGATTAAGCATTTCTATGAATGCAGGTTTTAATAAAAACAAAATTAATTCTCTAGGACTTTTAAATGATTTTGGTCAGAACACAAATTGGGCATCATCTCAAATTGGAAATGATTATTTAATTACAGTCGGTAAACCTTTAGGTATCATGTATGGTTTTCAAAATGATGGTAGATATGAAGTCTCAGACTTTAATTATGATGATACTACAGCAACATACACTTTAAAAGATGGTGTTGTAAGCAATAATTGGCTTGGTAATGTATTACCTGGAACAATGAAATTGAAAGATATTAGCGGTCCTAACGGAACGCCTGATGGTATTGTTGATGCTAATGACCAAACTATTATTGGAGATTCTAACCCAGTTGCAACAGGAGGTTTTGTACTAAATGCAAGAGCTTATGGTTTTGATTTATCAGCAGCTTTTAACTACAGTATTGGTAACGATATTTATAATGCCAATAAAATAGAATTTACCACAGCAAATGATAATGGTCAATATAGAAACTTAAGTACCATAATGGCAGATGGAAATAGATGGACAAACTTAGACCCTTCAACGGGAACTCTTGTTACAGATCCTACTCAATTAGCGGCACTTAATGAAAACACAACAATGTGGTCTCCTTATATGTCTAGATATGTATTTAGCGATTGGGCCGTAGAAGATGGTTCTTTCTTAAGATTAAATACAATAACTTTAGGATATACTGTTCCGAGCGAAGTATTAAAACATTTAAGCGTTTCTAACCTTAGATTTTACGCTACTGCTAACAACGTTTTTGTACTTACCAATTATTCTGGGTTAGATCCAGAAGTATCAACAAGAAGAAAAACACCTTTAACACCTGGTGTAGATTATTCTCCGTATCCTAGAAGTAGACAAGTTGTTTTTGGTTTAAACCTAAACTTTTAATCACATAATTTTTAGAAAATGAAAAAAATGAAATCAATATTAATTGCAGGAATAATTATACTAGGTCTATTTAGTTCTTGTAGAGAATTAGATGGAGACTTTTTAGACGCACCTGCTAAATCAACTTTAGATGAGTCTTTAATTTTTTCTAATGCCGGTTTAGCAAAAGGAGCTATTGATGGTATTTTAGAACCAATGGGACAAACAAACTCTTATAGAGGTAGACATATTCCTTTTTATGGATTTAACACTGATACAGAGTGGAATTATAACTCATCATCTGTAGGTAATGAAACAGGTGATTTAATGATTTACGATGCAAAAGCAAATAACTCTCAAATGGATAGAGACAATAGCTCTTGGGCTATGATCTATTTAGGAATTGAAAGAGCAAATATTTGTATTAGAGGTATTCGAAAATTTGGAGATCCACAACCAGGTAATGAGTTAGGTCAGTTATTAGGAGAAGCTTTAACTTTAAGAGCAATGTACTACAGCGATTTAATTAAAACTTGGGGAGATGTTCCTGCAAGATTTGAACCTATTAGTTCAGAAACTATCTATATAGAAAAATCTAGTAGAGATATTATTTATAAACAATTAATCGCAGATTTAGGTGAAGCTTCTAGCTTAGTGGCTTGGCCAAATGAAACAGCTGCTACTACAAGTGTAGAAAAGGTAAATAAAGCTTTTGTAAAAGGACTAAGAGCTAGACTTGCTTTAGCAGCAAGTGGTTTTCAACAATATCCAGATGGTGTGCATAGAAGTAATGATACAGATTTATCTGTAAGTTTAATGTATAAATTAGCATTAGATGAATGCCGATCTATCATTGCAAGCGGTAAAGCATCTTTAGAACCTTCTTTTGAAACTTTATGGAAAAAATTAAACCAAGAAAATACTACTGCTGGTGGTGAATCTTTATGGGAAATTCCTTTTGCTGATGGTCGTGGTCGTGTAAACTTTTCATTTGCTGTTCGTCACAGAAGTGTAGATCAATATACAGGGCAAGCAAGAGGTGGTATTGCAGGTCCTTTACCAACCGTTTTTTATGATTTTGATCAAAGCGATTCTAGAAGGGATGTAACTTGTGTTCCTTATCAATGGGGAACTGCTGTAAACGGAATTTCTAAACAAGAACTTGTAGGATTAGATATTTGGTATTTTGGTAAATATCGTTACGAATGGATGACACGTTTTGTTACCTCTACAAATGATGACGGTGTAAATAAAATGTACATGCGTTATGCAGAAATTTTATTAATGGCTGCAGAAGCGGCTAATGAAATAGAAGGTCCTGCAGCAGCAGCTACTTATTTAAAACAAATTAGAAGAAGAGCATTTAACTCTGCAGACCACGCAATTAAAGTAGATGCGTTTGTAGACAATTTATCTACCAAAGATAATATGTTTACAGCAATTGTGAACGAACATAAATTTGAATTTACTGGAGAAATGGAACGCAAACAAGCCCTTATCCGTTGGAATTTATTGGGAGCAAACTTAACGCAAGCCAAACAGAAAATGTATGATTTAAAAAATAGAACTGGAGATTATGCAAACGTGCCAACATCACTTTATTTTAAATATGCGGCAGATAATGAAACTTTAGATATCTACGGATTAAATATTGGAGAAGACACAAATCCTGGACCAGATTATACCGAAAAAACATGGACCACGATGGAAGACCAAGTAATAAACTCTCTTTTTAAAGATGGTGTGAATCCAGATGATAAACAATTTTGGCCAATTTGGCAAATATTCATAAATGGAAGTAATGGTAAATTAGTAAATGATTACGGATATTAAAAACAAGTTATTATGAAGATAAAATATATACTAAAAGGAATATTAACGTTACTACTTACAATTGGTTTTGTAGGTTGTAATATAGAAAATTACGATGTTGAAGTTATTGATGAATTATCTGTAAATAGAGAATTTGCTCCAATAGAATTAACAGCAAAAATTAGAAATCAAACATCCGTAGAATTAAACTGGGTAACAAAAGAAAATATTGCGCATTACATTGTAGAATTTAGTGCAGATGATGCCACTTTTAGCAACATTTACTTATCACAACAAGTAAATAGCAACGAACTACCTATACAAATAAGACTAGAAGGAGAAACCACTTATTCTATTCGCTTAAAAGCAGTAAGCGATAGAGGTTTAGAAGATTCTTCTTGGGCATTAGTAGAAGCTAAAACGTTAACAGAGCAAATAATGTTGCCTTCAGAAGCAGGAGATATAAAAGCATTACAAGCAACGTTAAGATGGGAAGCTGGTTTAAATGTAACCCACATCATGTTAGAACCTGGTACAATTAGATATGATATTAATGAGCAAGAAAAAGCTGTAGGAATGGCAACTATTCCTAACTTAACATCAGAAACAACTTATGATGCCATTTTATACAACAACTCCAAAATTAGAGGTACTTCAACTTTTACAACAGGAATAGACATTGGTGATAATACCTTAGTTTTACCAACTGATGATTTATTTCAAATGATTACTGATGCAGCTCCTGGAGATATTTTACTATTAGAGCAAGGGGATTACACATCACAGATTGGTGCAATAACTTTAGATAAATCTATTACAATTCAAGGTTTAAGAACAGATTTTAAACCTCGTTTAAAAGTTGGCTTTTCTATTGTTGCTGGTGCAACAGATGTTCGATTAATCGATTTAGATTTAACTGGTGATGCACCTTCACAATTAATTGATGTGGTGAGTTATTCTGATGTTGGAAATTACAACTCTCTACTAATTAGCGGGTGTAATATTCATGATTATGATAGATCTTTTGTTAGAGGAAACACTACAAATGGAATTCTACAATCTTTAGTCGTAGAAAACTCTATTGTAACAAATGTTATTACTAGCGGTGGTGATTTTATCGATTTTAGAAATTCTGATGTTTTAAATGTAAACCTTACTACAAGTACTTTTAACAATTGCGCTGTTGGTAGAGATTTTTTAAGACTTGATGATGCAGGTACTTCTACACAAACCGGTTTAACTTGTAATGTAACTTTAACCAACAATACAATGTACTCTTGCAATACAGGTGGTAAAAGACTTTTATACGTTAGGTTTCAAAGCAATAAAATTACAGTTAAAAACAACTTAATTACAGATACTGACGCGAAAGGATATTCAGACCAAAGTAGAACAGATCCTACACCAACATTATTAAATAATAATTACTTTAATGCTGCTGGATATTTAAGTTCTGCTGTAACAATATTTGACTCATCAGGAACTTATACAGAGCTAAACCCTGGTTATACAAATACAGCTGATGGAAATTTTACAATCTCTAATCAAACTTTAAAAGACAATTTAGTTGGTGATCCTCGTTGGAGAAAATAAACTACATTTCTTAAGTTAATTTTAATTTCTGAAGAGGTATGCAAATAAAAATGTATACCTCTTTTATGTATTACAAAATTTAAAACATCCAAAATGATAAAAATAAAATCATTAATTATCGTCCCTTTTTTACTAATGTATCAACTTAATTTTGCACAACAAATTGCATTTCCAACAGCAGAAGGTTTTGGTAAATATGCTACAGGTGGTAGAGGTGGCATCATTTATAGAGTAACTAATTTAAATGATGATGGCGAAGGTAGTTTTAGAAAAGGCATCAAAAAGAACGATATAAGAATTATTGTTTTTGATGTTTCTGGAACTATAGAATTAAAATCTAAATTAGATATCAACCAAGGCAAAGGAAACGTATCAATTTTAGGACAAACCGCTCCCGGAAATGGTATTACACTTAAAGGATACCCTTTTACAATTAAAGCAGATAATGTAATTGTGCGTTATTTAAGATTTAGAATGGGTGATGAAAGCAAATTTGAAGGTGATGCTTTAGGTTGCGGAAATACAGAAAATGTAATCATAGATCATTGCTCAATAAGTTGGGGTACAGATGAAAATGCATCATTTTATAACAACAAAAATTTTACGTTACAATGGTGCGTTATTTCTGAAGCTTTAAACATTTCTGTTCATGCCAAAGGAGCTCATGGTTATGGTGGTATTTGGGGCGGAATTAACGCTTCTTTTCATCATAATTTAATAGCGAATAACAATAGTAGAAATCCTAGATTTAGTGGTTCTAAAACAACTCAAAATTCGGTTAATGAATTTGTAGATTTTAGAAATAATGTAATTTATAATTGGGGCGAAAACAATATTTATGGTGGTGAAAACGGAACATATAATATTGTAAATAATTATTTTAAAGCAGGAGTTGCAACTACCTCATCAAAATTAGATCGAATTGTTAGTCCGTCTAAACCTTATGGTAAATTTTTTGTTGATGGTAATTTTGTAGACGGTTTTATTGAAGTTACAAAAGACAATTGGAATGGTGGTGTGCAATGTGATAACCTTATTGATACAAAACTATCCGAAGAAATAACTATTTCAAACAACATAGAAACAACTACTTCTTTAACAGCTTTTACCGATGTTTTAAAAAATGCTGGCGCTAGTATTTCTAGAGATACTGTTGATAAAAGAATAATTAATGATACAAAAAAAGGAAAGGTAAGTTTTAAAAATGGTATTATAGATTCGCAAGAAGAAGTTGGAGGTTGGCCGCTACTAAAATCTGAAAAAGGTAAAAAAGATTCTGATGAAGATGGAATGCCAGATTGTTGGGAAAAAGACCATAAATTAGATGCTACAAAAAACGATGCTCATTTATTTAGTTTAGACACTAATTATACAAATATTGAAGTATATGCTAATTCTTTAATTAAATAAACACTTTTTATCAGCAAAAAAACAATCTTTTTGAACCGAAAAAAAACCTAAAACAGCATACGTTTTAGGTTTTTTAAATGTTAATTATTCTTTTTCAAATGCACCTATATCTGGTGCAGAACCATTAAAAGACAAACCTACATCAATACCTGCATCAATTAAATCGCTGTTAGAAACCAATTTCATAAAATCTATATTTGGTAAATTTCCTTCGGCATCTCGTTGGCTGCTTAATAGCGAAATTTCTAAACTAACAAAATCATTTGAATTGGTAATGATTCCGTTTTGCCAACCATTATTTGTACTATTTAAAGTTATTGCATTATAACTATCACTACTAACTCCAGATAAACTAGTTGTATTTTTAATAACGAGTGAATTTGCAATATTTGAACTACTAAAACTAATATTTCTGCCATTTTTATATGCTGCACAATTATACAATTCAACATCTCCTCGATTACTATTATGATCAAAACCATCATATAAATTACCTGCGGCAATACAGTTTTTATAGATTGCATTATGTTTTAAAAGCTTATCATCACTACCACCTGTTTTAAAACCATTTCCATCCCCTGCTCCTTTTGTACCATTTTTTAAATAACCATTATTAAAAGCCCAACAGTTTTCGTAAGTTGTTGTAATGTTATCATTACCTCTCATATAACCATCCCAACCATCATCAAGGTTTTGCCAAGCTCTACAGCCAATAAATTTATTACCCGTTCCGGCATCTAATTTACACGCAAAACCATCAGCATTTTCAAGAGATGCATCTGCATTATAAAAAGAATCACAATTTAAAATAGTGTTATTACTACCTCCATTTCCTATTTGCAAACCTGTGTCTTTGTTTTCACTAAAAGTGCAATTTTCAATTAGATTATTACTTCCTTTTATAAACATACCATTATCACCCGCAGCAAAAAAATCTATACCTTTTATATGCCAATAATTTGCTTCTACAGAAATCCCTCTGTTTGATGAATTTTCTGACATTGATGAAAAATTAAACTGAGGTCTGGTTGAATTATCGGGATGCGAAAATAAATTAATCAAGTTAGATGCTTCTCCGTTTTTCGTAATTTTTATAGTAGAACTAAAGTTATATGTTCCGCTTTTAACATAAATATTTTCTCCAGCACTTACTGTATTCAAGGCACCTAAAAGTTCTTGTGAAGTAGTAACAATAACACCTTGAAGATTTGTATTAATACCTGAAATAGAAATTTCTTTTTGTGCTGATATGTTGCTTCCATCCGTTGAATTTACAGTGATTATTACCCTTCCATTTGTTTTAGGAGTTAAAAATCCATCCGAAGAAATCTCTGCAATGCTTGTATCAGAAATAGCCCAAGTAACTGCTTTGTTTGATGCATTACTAGGCAAAATAGTAACTGTAAATTGTTTTGAGCCTCCATCTGAAATATCACTTGCATTAATAGTAATACTTTCTACTAGATATGTTTGAGCTATAACACCAGAAACAGTAAATACTTTGGTTGCATTACTATTAGAACCATCTTTTGCTCTAGCGGTTACAGTGACTTCTCCATTAGAAACCGCAGTTAACAAACCCGTTTGCGAAATGGAAGCAACAGAAGGTTTATTAACACTCCAACTAACTTCTTTATTACTTGCAGTACTTGGATTTATAACAACACTTAATTGACTCGTTAATCCATCTGTAATGGTGCTTCCTTCAATAACAATAGATTGCACTAAATTGTTATTTAACATATCATCAGTTGCATCACTTGCACATGAAATCATAAACATTGAAAAGAGAACGTACATAAACCCTTTTCTTATTTGTGTTAATTGAGTTGAAAATCTAAGCATTTTTTATTGATAATTTTTGGGTTAAAAAAAAGGATATGCTGTTACATATCCTTTTCATATTTTAGTAAGATTTTAAATTATTCTGTGATTAATTTTAATGATTTTTCACCTTTATCAGTTTTAATTTTAGCAATCCATAAACCAGTTTTCATTGTGAAATCTGTATTTTTATTTGTGTTAATTTTTTTCACTAAAGCGCCAGTGATGCTATAAATATGTATTTCTGTATTTGTATCAACATTAGAAACAAAAATTCTATCTCCAATAGCTTTCATACTTGTTTTTACTGCCGTATTTGTTTTTACACTTAAAAGAGCATCTGCACCTGTACCCTTAACTTCAATTTTATATAAGTTAAAAGAATTACCTGCACCAAATATATATATTGTACCCGCACCAGTTTTACTTGCTGATAAAGTACCTGGGTCTTGATTAAGTGTTGTGATAGAAGAAAGGATATTTGTACCATCTGAAACTTGAAGTGTACGTTCTGAATCACCACTTGCTCTATACCATATTTTAACATCAACATCACCTGTAACGTCAAAAGACAAATAACTATATGTTGGTAAAACTACAGTTAAATCGCCCGCTGAACCTTCAAATTTAAAACGATTAATTGCTGTATATTCATCTGAAGTTCCAGCATCCCAAGTTTTACCTCCAGCATTTTCAATTTTACCAAACTTATCACCAGAATTATCACCAACAAGAGATAAGTTATCTTTTACAACCGTAGTGTTTTCTGCTGCACTAAAAGCAACAATAGGCCATAAAGCAATTTGTGCAGCACTTGTGTAGGTTGGATCACCGCCAAAATCCCAAACTTTAGTTTGCGCATTTGTAGTAACCGTAAATGCTACCATTAATAAGGATAAAAAAAGTAATTTTGTTTTCATGTTTTATTTATTTAAAGTTAATTATTGATTAATGTAATCGATTACTCAAAAATACTAAAAAAAGTAATGTAATCGATTGTTTTTTTAAAAAAAAAGGAAGTTAACTTAAATAACCTCCTTTTTTTTATGATAATAATACTAGTGTACTAATAGTTTTGTTATTTTTTTACCGTCTTTATTTTCAATTGAAATAATAAAAAACCCTTTTTTAAAACCAAAATTGGTATCAATGTTTGTTTTAACATCTTTTATTAAAGCTCCTGTAATACTGTAAATTTTAACATTTGTGTCCGATTTTACATTTGTAATATAAATGCTATTATTATATGCTTTTACATTTACTGTATTCTCTTTAAAATCTATTGACCCAACACGAAGTGTGTTTAATTCTGAAATAGGGTCCCAATTATCGGTACCTTTTGTAAAATTAAAAGTTGTAATTACTGTACCATCTGTTAAAGTTGGCGTGGTTAAAACTGTAGACCACGAAGCTCTATTGTTTGAATTGTCAACTCCTGGTGCGTTTTCTGTAGTTCCGTATTCATACATTTTAGTAGATTCCCCACCTAAAGAGCTTGTCCAACCAAGAGGTGAGATTAAAGATTGACCAGTATTTCCAGGGAAAGTAGATTCATCAATAGTTGTGTTATAAAAAACAACTTCACTAGTTGAAGCCAACCAAGGACGACCAAAGTAACCTGGTTTAGCACTATTTGCAGAAGCCGTTTCTACACCCGGAACTGCAGATTTAACAGTACATTCGTACATTAAAAACCCTCTTTCGCTAGATTGTTGTGCTGCAGTAATATAGGCAGCATCACTAGAAACATCACTTGTATTTAAAACAAAATCTGTTTTATAAAACACCGCAGTCATTCCTCCAAAAATATAATCTACAGCACCCATCATGGCACCTTTGTAAATTACAACTCTAGATCCTGATCCACCATAGAAAGAATCTTGACGCCCCACAATTCTACAGTTATTTAAAATTACTTTATCCGTATTATTTGCAATACCAATAGCAGCCGCTCTTTCTACAAAACCTCTATCTTGTACAGCTGTACTGCCAATCGTTGTTGGTCTTGTTCCTTTATTTCCACTTCCTAAAACCACAACATCTTCAGATTCTTTTTTAGAAATATATTGATTAAATGAATTCTCAATAATTAAATTATCAGCAATAAAACCTTCACTAAAAACAACCAAAGTTGCATTCCAATAAGAACCATTTGTAGAACCAGAAACGTTATTATAAGGCTGAGAACCATTTGCTTTATTTACAGCCAAAACATCTGCGTTCCATTTATTATCTGTTCCTTGACTGTAATAATGATATCCATATCCATAATAAGATGTTATTCTAACTGCTTCTGCATCAATATCTACTCCTTTATTTGTAAGCGCAATACTTGGGTTTGATGAAGCATTTTTTAAAGTAACATTTTTACTATTAATTACAACCATTTCTTCGTAATTACCAGCATCTATTAAGACTGTAACTCTTTCATCATTAGGACGAACCATACTTGAAATGGCATTTAATGCTCCATTAATCGTTTGATAATCTTTATCTGTACCCACTGTTAAAGTAGGTGTATATGCAACTGCAGTTTCTATAGCAATATTTGTGATATACGTTGCCGATGCTATATTAATAGTTGCAACACCTGCTGTAGAACCTGTATACATAAACTCGGTAGTTTCAAAAGTTGAAGTGCTTCCGCTTGTGGTTGTAATTTGAGAACCACCATCTATAGAAAAATCAGCAACATAGTAGTAAGTTACTATCATTTTTTCTCCTGGATTTAAAGGAACAGTTATAATATCATCAGTAACACCATATATATGACCCTTAGCTATTTCATTTTTTAAAACTCCTGTAAAACCCAAACCTTTATAAAAAGGAGTTGAGCTTGTAATTACTTTATCATCAAAACTCCAATTTTTAACAGCTTTAAAATTTAATTCTTTTGATGTATTTTCTCCTGCAACTGTTAAGTTTGATGTTAATGCCAATTCAATTGGATATTCGTCTAAACCATCATATAAAACCGTGTAAACTCCATCTCTTAAAGTTACTGTTGAAATATCTGTAAAATTATACGAATAACCTGTTTCGTTTAGGTTTGTAAAAGTTACTATTAATTTACCTAATTGTGTTGAGGTTAAAGTTGATGCAGAAATAGCAACATTATACACTGGTTTGGCTTCAAAAATAATTTCATTCGTTTCATCTGCATTTCCTATGGTAATTGTATTTGCAGGAATTGTAAAATCATTTACGCCTTCTGCAGTAATTGTATATATAACATTTGGTTCTAAAACTACAGAATATGTTCCTGCATTTGCATCTACTATTGCCTCTGGAATAAATACTTTATTAGCACTAGCATCTGATGTGTATGTTAAAACTAAATTAGAAATACTTGAGCCTAATCCTGAAATTGTACCTGTTACAGTATATAATTCAACCTGAATAATGGTGATATCAAAAGTTGTAACAGCTTCTGTAATATTTATTGATGAAGCACTACTAATAACATATCCATTTGCATCTTTTAGACTTAATTCATAGGTAAATCCTTGAGGTAAATCTAAGCTATAAGTTCCGCCAGAAACACTAGTTGACCAAACTTTACCTGCAGTATTTTTAAATTCTATAGCATAATTATTTGGTATATTACTTGCTGCAGAAATATCTACAGAACCCGTTAAGGTTTTATAAATTGCATCTTTTCTTTCAATTCTGTAGTAACTAGGTTTGTCTGTATCATCATATATATGATAGGTTCCTGCTGCTTTTGCAACAAATTTAACTTCTTGTAAAGTAGCACCGACTGCTACTTTATCGTTTTGTTCTGTAGGATTTGCAACATATTCAAAATGAATATTTCCTGTTCCATTTTGAGTTAACATTGCTATACTAACTTCATCATCTTCACTTAAAGTTAAGCTCATATATCTACCTGTTGCACCACCACCATTTACATAAATTCTACCGGTATAACCTTCAACACTGCTTAAATTTTCATCATATCTGGTTACATTAGTATTTGATGTTCTTAATCTATCATTTCCACCACCAATCCAACTTAATACGCTAGAAGTAAATGACGGAAAAACATTACCAGATGAACCCGCCGTTATTCCACTATCATACCAAGAATTTATAGTACTAACATCTAATTTGTTATTAAATTGATCGGCATCTAATTGTTCTGCTCCAAAATCCCAAACATCAATTTTTCCGTTTGATGTTGCTATTGCTGCAGAATTTTCAATACTTAAACCATGAATATAGATTTCTGCGGATGCAAAGTTTGCGCTTTTTAAAGTTGCTGTAATTGTACCAGCAGCACCCGTATAACTAAAACTACTTGCAAAAGCATCTACACCAGCTACAATATTTTGTGCTGCTATAGATCCTAAAACAGTTGAATTTGAATCTGTAAATTCTAAAATAGCATCATTTGCTCCACCATATTGATCAACAATAAAAGTAACAATTGCATTACCAGCAACTTTAATATCAAAAGAATTTCCAGAGAAAAACACTCCACCATGTGTTGCATCATGATAGCCAAATTGTAAAGCTACATCTGCTGTGTTACTATTTATTTTTACAATTTTATCAGAAGTTTGAAAAGAGGCATATCTTAAAGTTGAATAACTAGTTTGAGGTAATTCTGTCCCATCATAAAAGTTATAAGTATACGTTTGGCCGGCTACAGCAGAAACATTTACACTACTATCAGAAATTTTTAATTTATAAGAAACTGGATCTGAATTTGTATCAGAAAAACTAAGCGTTACTTCATCGTTATTAATGGTTGCTGATGCAATATCTCCTGTAAAAGTTGGTGTATATGTTGATAAAGCATTACCAGATAAATCTATTTCTAAAGTTGCCAATTGGTTCGTTGCACTAAAAACAGCACCTGCACTTACAGAAACGGTTGCATTGCTACTTTCGTCTGCACCAGAAGTAATATCTATTTGCGTTCCGTTTATGGTTACTGTTCCTGTTTTTTGAATCCAAGGAGTTAAATTTACATCAAACGGAATTGGAGAAATTTCAATAAAAGGCAAGTAATTTTGACTAGAACCACCAGCCTCTAAAGTAACAGTACCTTCAGTACCAACATATATAAAATCGACCCAAGGGCCACTTGAATCATCTGAATACGTTGTTGCTGTTTGATGATTTTGTGTTGTAATATCAAAAATTCCTGTTGTACTAGTTGCTGTAATAGTTCCTCCAGAATATTGATCACCCCCTAAACGAATTTTACTATTTCCTGCTACTTTTAAAGTTATTTTATTTCCAGATTTATAGTTAATTCCATGTTGGTTTCCATGTCTAGAATATGCGTTACAACAACCTGCATCAATTTTAAACAAACCTAATTCAAAAACATTACCGGGATATACACTCGGAATTATACTTTCATCTCTTAAGTCAAAAGAATACGCAATATTTTTTTCTGAAGTAGTAAAATCTTTACCTAATTGTGTTGGTATAACTTGTATACTAGGTAAATATACATCACTACCAACTCCGTCTTTATTTTTAACTGTTTTAAAATTAAGGGTTGCTGCTAAACCAGAATATACAAAATCGTAAGTGTCTTGTAAGTCATTTATAACTTTGGTATCATGTTCACCTAAATCTCCAGCAGTAGTAACTGTTGCCATCATATTTAATGATGAATGTTTAGATCCAACAAAACGAATAGTACAACTACCATCAACAGCAATATTTATTTCTTGATCAAATTTAAGTTGAAGACCATAAGTTGTTCCATGATGTTTATAATCGCCAACTAAGGTTAATTTTGCATCTGGACTTTGTTTAGCTGTAATAATTGAACCATCAGTAAAATCGTATGTTATTGCGTTTGTAATCTGACCATTTACACAAAAGGGTAAAAAGAATAAAAAAAGTAATAACTTAAAGTAAGAGTGTTTCATTTTAAAATATTTAGTTGGTTATTTTTTAAAAGTAGTTGGGGGACTAGATTAATCGATTACATTTTTATAAAAAAATTAATTTCATACTCATCATTATAAAAATGTTATTTTAAATTTATAGCGTTAAAAGATTATTTTTTTATGATTTTCCAGTTTGCGGTATTTTCATTTACTGAAAGTCTGCAGATGTACAAACCACTAGAGAGATGAGAAAAGTTAGTAATTATTTTTTCTCCTTTAGTAATTTGTTTTGTTATTTTATATACTTGTTTACCTATCACTGAATATACTTGAAACTCCGCTTTACCAGTAACATTAAAACAATCAATAGTAAAATTATTTTCAATTTGAGAAGGATAATATCTTAAATTATCTACTAAACTATAAGTATTAATACTTAAGTTTCCACAATTAGATGAAATTAATCCGCCTGATGAAACTTGCAAATTTGCACCAGCACCGCACGTTGCATTTGTAACAAAACTTTCTACATCACTTGCTGCAAAAGAACTATAATTATAGGTTGGTTTACTTACTGCACCAACATTATTTACTCCGTTTATGCAACTATCAAAATTAACACCAACAATACCACCGTCTGAACTTACATAGCTTTTATACACATTTTTAATTTTTGCAAAATGAGTACCTTCTACATAACAAGTAAGATTATTTATGCCACCGCCTAAACCCAAAGCCGTTGAGCTAGAGACATCTGTATTATAATAACAATTTAATATATGAAGCTCTGCATTTCTTGCTCTAGGCATTCTTTCTACACAACCATTTCCCCAGTAGTTATTTTGAAAAGTAACACTATAATGTCCATCTACCGGAGCCTGAGAAGCGCTAGAACCAATTAAGTTAGTATATCTATGATCGTTGCTTCCACCAGAACCACCCGATTTCGGTGCTTTTAAATACTGAAACTTACACCACGAAACCGTGATATTGTCTGAGTTTCCTTTAATGTCGAAATTACCATCTTGTCCGTCTTGAAAATCACAATGATCTACCCATAAATTCATGCAACCATCTGCTGTTAAATTATCTTTTCCATCTACATCATAAGCGCCTGGTCCTTCGAAAATTAAATTTCTAATGATTACATTATTAGATCCATTTTTTAAATAAAAAATTCCAGCTCCCGTTGTTTGATTATCATTTACAAGTTTTGCTCCGGGCAATCCAAGTATCGTTTTATTTTGAAAAACTTCACTAATTGCTCCTCCATTTGGAAATGTTATAATTCCAGATACTAAAATTACTTGGGGTGTACTTAATTTTATAGCTGCTTTTAATTCTGCATAGGTATATATTGTAAGTGGGCTTGTAGTTCCTCCTCCCGTTGTAGCACTCCCAAAACCCTCGGGTTGAGACATGTAATAGTTCTGTCCAAAAAAAGTTGTAATAGTTAAAAAGCTAATTGCAAAAAATAATCTTGTTTTCATATTTTAAAATGTAATCGATTACACAAATATAAATAAAATATTTAACTAACAATTAATATTCTGTAAAATAAAAACTTTATTATTAAATTGTAATCGATTACATTTGTAATTGTAAACACCTTAACATATAAAAAAAATGAAAAAATTATTTAAAATTCTTTTATTACTACTGTATTCTGTGTCTTTTTCACAAACAATAACAATTACTGAAACCTTTGGATGGCTTGAATCTGCCAATATAAAATGGCTACCCATAGAAAATGCAGATTCTTATAATGTGTATTATTCTGGAGAAGGAGTTACGAATCAAAAAATAGACAATCAATTAATAAGAAATTACGGCACTTATTATAGAGCAGATGCCATTGGACTTAAAGCCGGGAATTATACTATTTCAGTTGCTCCTGTTATTGCAAATACTGAAGGTAATTTAACAACATCAAACTTTATCACTGTAGCTGCTCATGATCGTTCTGGCTTTTCTTTCTCTAACAATAGGGTTCCTGGTGCTTATAATTTTGACGGAACACCTAAAGCTAATGCCATAATTCTATACATCACCCAAAATACAAAAAACACCATTTCACTTGATGTTAACGGGGCAAATGCAAATCCTTGCGTTGGTTTAGAAACCATTTTAGAAGGATTTAAAAAAGGAAAAGATAATAGGCCTTTAATTATTAGACTTGTTGGCCAAATTACAGACCTCGATTACATGGATAAAGGTGATATTGTATTAGAAAACAACAATAATACAGCTAGTTATATTACGTTAGAAGGCGTTGGAGACGATGCCGTTGCTGATGGCTGGGGAATTAGAGTTAAAAATGCATCTAACATAGAAATTAGAAATATTGCAACCATGAATTGTAATAGCGATGAAGGTGATAATATTGGTTTGCAACAAGACAATGACTACATTTGGGTACATAACAACGACTTTTTTTATGGCGATGCAGGCAGTGATGCAGACCAAGCTAAGGGAGATGGCGCTTTAGATTGTAAAAGATCTACTTATGTAACTTTTTCTTACAACCATTTTTGGGATACAGGAAAGTCTAATCTTTTAGGTTTAAGTGAAAATACCACAGAAGGTTTGTATATAACGTATCATCATAATTGGTTTGATCACTCAGATTCGCGTCATCCAAGAGTTCGTTTTTATTCTGCTCATGTTTACAATAATTATTATGATGGAAATGCAAAATATGGAGTTGGTTCTACAAAAGGATCTTCTGTGTTTGTAGAGGCTAATTATTTTAGAAATTGTAAATTCCCGATGCAAATTTCTATGCAGGGTTCTGATGTTTTTAATGAAAGTACTCAACAAAATGATTACTCAAATAACCCCACTTTTTCTAAAGAAGATGGCGGAGTTATTAAAGCCTTCAACAATTTTATGACCGGGCAAGCTCGTTTTATAGCGTATGCAGAAAGTGGATTTACAGCATTCGATGCGACCAAAGATTATGATGCCTATGTAGCATCAACAAGAAATGAAACGATTACTAATGATGTAACATCTAATTACGGAAACAATACATATAATAATTTTGATACCAATTCATCTATTATGTATAGTTATACTCCAGATTCTCCTGAGGATGCTAAAAATAATGTGATAGAATATGCTGGAAGATTACAAGGAGGTGATTTTAATTGGACGTTTAACAATGCTATTGATGATACTTCTTATGCCTTAAACACACCTTTAAAAAATGCTTTAATAAATTACACAACAAAACTAATATCTATTCAAGGTGATGCAGAAAGCACAGATCCTGGAAATGGAGATACTGGAAATGGAGATGGCTCAAATCCTGTTGCGGGTGATGAAATTCACAACTTTACCAATTCTGGTACAACAAGTACTTTTTACACAATTGCAGGAAATTTATCAGATTCTAAAGGAGATGCACATTACAACGGATTAACGTTAACACAGTGTTTAAAATTAGAATCTAGCACAAGTATTACATTTACCGCCCAAACAGAAAGTACTCTTTTATTAGTTTTTAATGATAGTTTCAACGGAACCATAAAAATTAACGGAGAAAGTAAAGACATCGTGAACGGAATTTTAGAAATGCTTATCCCATCAAATTCTTATACAATTACAAAAGGAGTTACTGCTAATTTGTATTATATGAGTGTGATATCAACCACATTAAACACAAATAAAAATGAGTTGTTAGCCTTTAAACTGTTTCCTAATCCTGTAAAAAACAGCATCAACATCTCATCAAATACTAAAATAACTAAAGTAGAAATCTATACTATTTTAGGAATGATGGTAAAAAGAGTTGAAAAGAATACCAATTTAATTGATGTAAATAATCTTAGTAAAGGAAGCTATTTTATCAAAATATTTGCTGATAATTTAACCATCGACAAACGATTTATAAAGGAATAAAGAAAAATATATCAGACATAAAAAAACCGTTGAAAGAAAAATTTCAACGGTTTTTACTTTTTTATAAAAGTTATAAAGAAACTCCTCTTCGCCAAGGAATAAAATCATTCTGATTTAGAAGTTTTGCTTTGGTTTGAATAGTTCCACTTGCAACCTGAATCATAAACTCTAACATTTCATCTGCCATTTCTTCAATGGTTTTTTCACCACGAATTACTGCTCCCGTTTCAATATCAATAATATCTGGCATTTTTAATACCAATTCTGTATTCGAAGAAACCTTAATAATTGGTGCAATAGGGTTTCCTGTTGGTGTTCCTAAACCTGTTGTAAATAAAACCATATTTGCACCAGCACCAACTAAAGCAGTTGTACTTTCTACATCATTTCCTGGTGTACATAAAAGAATAAGTCCATTTTTAGTTATATATTCTCCATAATCTAAAACACTTTCTACAGGAGATGTTCCTCCTTTTTTAGCAGCACCAGCAGATTTCATTGCGTCGGTAATTAAACCATCTTTAATATTTCCTGGAGATGGATTCATGTCAAAACCAGAACCAGCATCAATAACCGATTTTTCAAAAGCTTGCATTAAAGCTAAAAACTTATCGCTATCTTTTTCACTAACACATCTATTAACCAACTCTTGCTCAACACCACATAACTCTGGAAATTCTGCTAAAATCGCAGTTCCTTTTAAAGCTACTAATAAATCTGAAACAGCGCCTAAAGTAGGATTTGCAGAAATACCAGAAAATCCGTCTGAACCACCACACTCCAAACCAACTCTTAATTTTGATAAAGGCGTTGGCTTTCTTTGTGCATTATTTGCTTCTTTAATAGCTATAAATGAATCTTTAACAATAGCTGTTAACATATCGTCTACAGTACCCATTTGTTGTTGTTCGTAAATTAAAACGGGCTTGTTTAAATCTGGATTAATGGCTTTTAAAGCATCTTTAAAAATACTGATTTGTAAATTCTGACACCCTAAACTTAACACAGTTACTCCTGCTACATTTGGATTATTTACGTAGCCAGCCAATAATTTTGCTAAGCTTTCTGAATCTTGTCGAATACCTCCACAACCTCCTGGATGTGTTATAAATTTTACATCAATATTATCAAAAACATTAGAAGAAGAAGTTTCAACCACTGTATTAGAATTACCATTATTTACAAGAGAACGTAATAATAATTGTTGTGCTGTTGGTTGTTGTTTTAAAAGTTCTTTTTCAAAAATATCTTTTAAAATCTCTATATTTCTATTTTCACAAAAAACAAGCGGAAAAAACAACCAAACATTTTCTGTACCAACTTGTCCATCTTCTCTATGATAGCCCATAAAAGTTCTATCTTTCCATTTATCAACATTTGGTGCAGTCCAGTGAAATTTTTCTGTTTTCCCAAAAACTTTTTCACTTTGATGCTTTACGTTTTCTGTTGTTAAAACATCACCTTTTACAATAGTTTCATTGGCTTTCCCAACAAGAACTCCGTACATGATAATTCTTGCACCAACTTCAAAATTCTCTAAAGCAATTTTATGCTTCGATTTTGTATCTGATAAAATATGAATCTGCATCCCCTCAAAAGAAATTACTTCTCCGGCTTTTAAATTTACCAAAGCAACAGCAACATTATCAGATGAATTGACTTTTATTATTTTGTTTTGCATACTAATAATTGATTAGTAGTTAAAATATTTAATTAATATTTTTCACTAAAATTTTCGAATCCTTTTTTAATTCCGTTTGAATCTATTTCTGCTAATGCAAAAGTAATTGCATTAGAAAGGTTTTTAATTTTTGTCAAATCTTCTCCCCAATATTCTACATTACTTAAAATACGATTTGCTATTTCATTATAATCTGTAGCGCACCAAACTTTGGCAAAATTGGCTACAATTTCTTCACTATCATTTAGAGGCAAATTGGCATTGTTAAAAGTGCCTTTATAGAAACGAATTAACGAAGCAAAAGCAAAGGTTAAATTGGTTGGTAACTTTTTATGAATCTCCACATATTCTAGTAAACTAGGTAAAACTCTCACTTTAAATTTTGATACAGTATTTAATGCAATACTTGATAAATTATGAATGATAAACGGATTTCTAAAACGATCAAAGATTTCATCAGAAAAACTGATTAGTTCGTTTTTATCCATATGTAATGTAGGCGCAATTTCTTCAAAAACTACTTTTTTAATAAAGGCACCTGTAAACTCATCATCTACAGATTCTTTTACAGTTGTATTGCCATAAAGAATAGAAAAAGGAACCATAGCTGTGTGTGCACCATTTAAAATACGAACTTTTCTGGTTCTAAAAGGCTGCATATCAGATACAATCTTAACATCTAAAGTTGTTTTATCAAATGGTAATTTTGCTTTTAAATCCTCTCCTCCTTCTATAACCCAAAGTAAAAAAGCTTCGGCAGAAACAATTAAATTATCTTTATAGTCTAATTGTGCATTGTATGCTTCAATTTCTGCTCTTGGATAACCAGGTACAATTCTATCAACTAAAGTACTGTGAAAAGAATTGCTTTCTAAAATCCAAGTTTTAAAGTCGTTGCTTAAATTCCAAAGAGAAATATATTGTAAAATAATTGCTTTTAAAGTTTCTGAATTGTGGTTGATTAACTCACAAGGAATTATGGTTACTCCTTTGGTTTTATCGCCTTTAAAATGCTGAAAACGTTCTAGTAAAAGCAAGGTTAATTTTGCAGGAAATGAGTTTGGCGGTTGCATTAAAGGTGTATCAGAATCTATGTAAGCTATTCCAGCTTCTGTAGTATTTGATATTATAAACTCTAACGATTCTTCTTTTGCCAAACTTAAATACTCCTTAAAATTTGCATACGGATCAACAGCTTTTACAATATTGTTAATCAACTCAATTTCTTGAATTTCTTTGCCTTTTTTGACACCTTTCATAAAAAGTGTATACAACCCATCTTGCTCATTTAGCATTTGCACCAGGCCTTTATCAATTGGTTGAACAACAGCAATACCTGCGTTAAAATCTGTTACTTTATTTAATTCTTGAAATGCATAACCTATAAAGGCTCTTAAGAAGTTTCCTTCTCCAAATTGTATAATTTTTATAGGAAGTTTAGACTCTAGTCCTACGTTTTTTCTGTTTAATTTTTTCTTAGTTGACATGTATCTCTGAGCAGTAATTAAGTTATTATTTTTTTATAAATTGGTTATTGGACTATATTTTGGTACTAAAGTTTTCATAACCATCCATCCTATTAAATAACAAACGGCGCATATAGAAAAGATTATAAAATATCCAGACTCGATACCTTTAAAGCCCATGAAAGCCATATTTGTATTTTCGCTAAAATCGAATAAAACCCCCGAGCCTTTGTTAATTATAGTTGAACCAATTCCGCCCGCTAAACCTCCAATACCAGTTACAGTAGCAATCGCTTTTTTAGGAAACATATCGCCAACGGTTGTAAAAATATTTGCTGACCAAGCTTGGTGTGCAGCTCCTGCAATTCCAATAATAATTACCGGAATCCAATAGGTAAAATGCCCTAAAGGTTGTGCTATTAAAGCTAATAAAGGGAAAAAGGCAAAGATTAACATCGCTTTCATTCTTCCTTCGTAAGGATTCATTCCCTTTTTATCAACGAAATAGGTAGGCAACCATCCACCAATAATAGAAAGTAGTGTAATTGCATACAAAACAAATAACGGAAATGCTGCTTGCGTTGAATCCATACCGTAAACAGAACTTAAATAAGCCGGCGTCCAAAATAAGAAAAACCACCAAACACCATCAGTCATAAATTTACCAAAAACAAAAGCCCAGGTTTGTTTGTATTTAAAACAATCTAATAAGGAAACTTTTTTTGTGCTTTGTGGCACATATCCTTCTATTTTACTATCTGCAATATCATCTTGCTGAATGTATTCTAATTCAGCTGCATTTACTTTTGAATGTTTCTCTGGTTTATCATACATAAATACCCATAAACCCATCCACACAAAACCTAAAGCACCAATGATAATAAAAGACATTTCCCAACCGTATGATTTTGCTATAAAAGGTATTGAAATTGGTGCAGCCAATGCTCCTACTGTTGCACCCGCATTAAATATACTTGTTGAAAAAGCTCGATCTTTTTTAGGAAAATATTCTGCTGTAGTTTTAATTGCTGCAGGAAAATTACCTGCCTCACCAAGGGCTAAAACAAAACGCGCAAAGATAAAAAGAGTAACACTTACCGTAATTACCATACCCGTATCATCTACTGTACTAATCATTTCTTTTGCTCCTTCAAAACCCACAAACCACTCTCCTGTTAAATATCCTGATGTTGCAATACCTGCAAATGCATGTAAACAAGCCCCAACGGACCAAACACCGATTGCCCAAAGGAAACCTTTTTTTGTATCCATAATATCTACAAAACGACCTGCAAATAATAAAGAAATGGCATAAAAAATAGAGAACAAAGCGGTTATGTTTCCGTAATCATTATTGGTCCAATGAAATTCTGGAGCAATAAAATCTTTCCAGGTTAAAGAAAGTACTTGCCTGTCTAAATAGTTTATAGTTGTAGCCATAAATAGGAGTCCACAAATGGTCCATCTATACTTCGTTGGTTTTATAGTATCGTTTTTAATCATAATTATTTAAAGTAAATATTGGTTAAATTTCAAAATATTTTTTTGCATTATTATAGCTAATATCAGCTACCATTTTCCCTATCCATTGTAGTTCTTCTTTAGGTAATTCTCCTCGTTGAATTTCATCTCCTAAAAGATTACATAAAACTCTTCTAAAATATTCATGTCTTGGAAATGATAAGAAGCTTCTAGAATCTGTTAACATTCCAACAAAACAACTGATTAAACCCATATTAGAGAGTGCGTTTAATTGTTTTGTCATTCCGTCTTTTTGATCTAAAAACCACCAACCAGAACCAAACTGAACCTTTCCTTTTACACTACCATCGTTAAAGTTACCAATCATGGTAGCCATTACTTCGTTATCTGCAGGGTTTAGGTTATAAATTATTGTTTTTGTTAATTTATCTTTACTATCTAGAGCATTTAAAAATGCCGATAATTTTTGTGCTTGTGGATAATCACTAATAGAATCCCAACCTGTATCTGGACCTAAAATACGATGCATACGTGCATTATTATTCCTTAAAGCTCCTAAATGATATTGCTGTACCCAACCATATTCATGATAGGTTTCTGCTAAGAATATTAGAATAGCACTTTGAAATTTTAAAGCATCTTCATTAGAAACTTCTTTTCCTTCTCTTTTCTTCTTAAAAATTGCTTTTACTTCTGATTCTGTATAGGTTTCAAAATAAATTTGATCTATACCATGATCACAAACACTGCATCCATTTTTATCAAAAAAATCGATTCTGTTTTTTAAAGCATCACATAAATCATTGTATGTAGAAATAGTTCTTGCTGCTGCATTTCCTAGAGAATCTATATACTCATTATACCCATCAGCATTAATTAAGATAGCTTTATCAGGTCTAAAAGAAGTACCAACTTTTACGTTAAAATTAGATTTTTTTATTACTTGATGATGTTCTAAGTTATCTGTAGGGTCTTCAGTTGTACAAACATATTCTGCGTTTACTTTATTCAATAACTGTCTAGTACTAAAAGAACCAGATGTTAATTGACTTTGCGTTTGCTCCCATATTTTTTCTGCCGTATTTTCACTTAATAGATCGGTAATTCCAAAATATCTTGCTAGTTCTAAATGCGTCCAATGATACAAAGGATTACGCATTGTGTAAGGAACTGTTTTTGCCCAGTTTAAAAACTTATCTTTATCAGAGCCATCTCCTGTTATAAATTTTTCATTTATACCTAAAGTACGCATTGCTCGCCATTTATAATGATCACCATTTATCCAAACATTGGTAATATTGTTAAATGTTTTATCCTCTGCAATTTGTTGAGGAGGTAAATGATTATGATAATCAATAATTGGTTGATTCTTTGAATAATTATGATATAATTCTTCAGCGTATTTGTTTTCTAATAAAAAATTATCGTGAATAAAATTTTTGCTCATTAGTTTTCTTTTTTTAATCTTCGTTAGAAGGCTTACCTATAGTTGCTAAAATTCCTCCATCAACATATATTATTTGCCCATTTACAAAATCACTTGCTTTTGATGATAAAAATACAGCAGCTCCAACCAGATCTTCAGGGTTTCCCCATCTAGCAGCTGGTGTTCTACTAATAATAAAATCATTAAAAGGATGACCTCCGACTCTTATTGGTGCTGTTTGAGTTGTTGCAAAATATCCTGGTCCAATACCGTTTGTTTGAATATTATGTTTAGCCCACTCAGTAGCCATATTTTTAGTTAACATTTTTAAACCTCCTTTTGATGCTGCGTAAGCAGAAACTGTATTTCTACCTAATTCACTCATCATTGAGTTGATGTTAATTATTTTTCCTGCTTGTCTTGATATCATCTTTCTACCTACATATTTGGATACAATGAAAGGACCTACAAGATTAACATCTATAACTGCCCTATAATCTTCAGCTTCCATGTCTTCCATAGGAACTCTTTTTATAATACCAGCATTATTTATTAAGATATCTATTGGACCGACTTCTTTTTCAATTAATTCAATATTTCTTTCTACTTCTTTGTCATCTGTAACATCAAAAACATACGTATGAACTTTAAGTCCTTCACTTTCATATTCTTTTTTTGCTTCAATAAGCATGTCTAGAGAATGATTGTTTACTATCAATTCAGCACCTGCGTGACCTAATCCTTTTGCCATTGCCATTCCTAAACCATGAACTGCTCCTGTTACTAAAGCTCTTTTCCCTTTTAAATCGAATAAATTTTTCATTATAAACTTTTATCTTAACTCGTTAATTTTACACACATCCATATCTCCATAATCAAGATTTTCTCCTGCCATTCCCCAAATAAAACTATATGCACTTGTACCTGAACCTGAGTGAATTGACCAAGGTGGGGAAATTACAGCCTGATCATTTGCCATCCAAATATGTCTTGTTTCAGTTGGTGCACCCATAAAATGACAAACTGCTTGATCTTCTGGAACCTCAAAATAGAAATACACTTCCATTCGTCTATCATGCACATGTGCTGGCATTGTATTCCAAGAACTACCTGGCTTAATCGTTGTCATTCCCATTTGTAATTGACAAACATCAACAACACTATTTACTATGTATTTTCTTAATGTTCTTGCGTTTGCTGTTTCTGCGGAACCTAATGCTATAACTTCAACATCATTTTTACCAATTTTCTTTGTTGGAAAAGCTTTGTGAGCTGGTGTAGAGTTTAAATAAAATTTAGCAGGATTATTTTTTGATTCACTAGCAAAGACCACACTTTTACTTCCTTGACCTATATAAAGAGCTTCTTTATTTTCAATGATATAAACAATTCCATCTACAGTTATAGTTCCAGATCCACCAATATTTATAACACCTAATTCTCTTCTTTCTAAAAAGTAAGAAGCTTTTATTGGGTCTATTGTTTCTAGCTTAATTTTATTTTTAACTGGTGTAATTCCAGAAACCATATACCTATCATAATGTGAATACACCCAAAATAATTCGTCTTTTTTAAACAAATCTTGGATTAAAAACTCTTCTCTTAATTCTGATGTATCATATTTTTTCACTCCACTTGGGCTAGAAGCATATCTTGTCTCGTAATTTTGCATAAAATTATATTTATTGTAATCGATTACACAAATATAAAATAAAATTTCAAATAACTAATATTTTATTATTTTAATTTAAATAATAGTAGAATTCAAACATTAAATTAATAACTAAATAAAACCTCAACACACTGAATAACAATAAATAATTAAGTGTAATTAGGGTAAATAAAAATCTATTAATAAAATGGCAAGATGGATTTAGCTGCAGTAAATGTGGTCATACAAAAGGTTGTGAAAAAGTTGGATATAATTGTCATTGCTATTCATCCCATCATGTAGAAAGTGCAACAGCTAATACTCTTTTTCATAAAGCTAAATTTGGTTTGCAAAAAGCGTTTTATGTAGTCTTTGAAGTGAGACAAGTAGTAAAAGTGCTCCCCCTGTATTTAATATTTTCTTCTTATCTCTTTGATGGAAAGGGGTAAAGAGGATGGAAAAGTGAAAAAACACCGAAAAAAGACCCTTTTTTTAGCACTTTTTTATATTACCACCCCCTTTAAGTATAAGTATTTATTTGCTTCAAAAAAGTTAGTTCAAAGTATTTTATGATTGAGCAAAGAGAAATAAAACTACAACAGACAAGGTATGATTCTAGAATTGGGAATAAATAAGTATTCATCCTCCTCACCACTTGCTATTAAATTTTCACTTTTTCAGTTCATACTTTTATACCCTGGAGTAAACCCCTAAACAGCGAGTAAATCCTCAAGACCTTATGTATACTATTTTGAATGTACCACTTGTCAATTAACACATACTATTATATAACAACATGTGTGAATGCGCAACTGGTACATATAATAAGTTTATTAAAGTATTAAATAGATTAAAATGATCAAAAGATACTATTATTTTGCAACGCACACGATTAACGAATCGATATACAAATTTCTAGCAGCAGGAGTTCTGTATAAAAAAATGACCCAGAAAGAACAAAAACTGCTAGAGCTATTAGCTGAAAATTACAAGAACAGAGATAGAGAAAAAAACAAAAATGTTTTAAATTTCTGTTCAGACTTTATTAAAAATCATCAACAAGAATTCGAAGAATCACACTATGAATTAGGTTCTTCACTTAAGTTTTTCCTTAAGGACTACCTTGGATTTCATTTTAAATGGCAATCCAGCATGAGGTCATTTGGAAAGAATGATAATTCTATTGGAGAAGAAATAACTGAGTCAGAGCTCATACAAGAAATAACAGATCCTAAAGACTCTATAAAGAGATTATTAGACACCGCAGATGGAGATGTGAAAATGGTAAAATCCTTCTTGCCCTTCATCATGATATCCTTACATACAGATACAAGAGATAAAGAAAAAATGGAGTTCAAACATACGGGTAGGTTTGTTTTTGATTTTGACAAAATTGGAGACGAAAAGACAACCATCGATTGGATGAATAAAGTTTGGAAAGGCACCAAAAATGTAAAGCCCTATATGGCTTTCATATCGCCAAGTGGTAATGGTTTTAAATTATTTTGCCAGGTAGATACTTCTAAAGACGATTTTATCAATGATTTTTCCTGTGAAGAAAGAGAAGAAGTGATGGTTAAACATAAGATTTGGTATGAAAGTGCTAGAAAAGAGTTAGCAGAAAACTTTCCTGAAATTGCTGATAATATTGATACCGCTACTAACGACCTCCAACGTTTAACTTTACTTCCCTTTATATCGAATAAAGCGACGAATTTTAAATATGATCCAAAGATATTTTCCGAATATTCAAAAATTGTAGAAGAAGAAAAAGAGCACAAAAAAAAAGAACTAGAGCAAAAGATTAAAAATGACGAAGCTGAAGTAAAAAAAGTCATGCAGGAAAATGGAATCAAGTCTAAAGTTGATGCCTATAATTTATTACTGAAAAACAGGTCTAACAATTTTGATTTGGACTTTGAAATTGACAAGTTTAAAAAAGTAGTTGCTTTTATTGTTCAATTATCTCAAAATGATATTAGAGTAAAAAATTGGTTGAAGAAAAAGTTTAATAGCTATGAAATATTAAATAAACAAAGTTGGATTTTGTATGGTGTTTTTGGCAGTATGGCCATTGATGAATTAAAGAAATTAATTCCACCAAGCTCTAATAAATTAGACAAAAATCACGGAGACTATAATTGGGCAAACAAAAGTGATGAAAACTATGATGATGATAAAAGAAAAGAACTCACACCAGCTTCATTCTATAAATTAGTATTTGAAATAGGACAAGTGAAAGATTATGTATTGGGTAATTTTTCTGTAACCTCATCTCATATTTCAAACTTCAAGCTAATTAATGAGGCCTACGAAAACTATAAATACAATTTAGATTTAAATGAAGGAGATAAAAAGAATGCTGATCTATCAGAATTTTTGAAGAAAATTAATTTGCATCTCGATGCTAAAAAAATCAGGCTACCTTTAATTAGATCTCTAGAAGAAATGCAGGCTGACGTTAATTTAGGGCCTAAAGATTATCTTGATAAAGATGTGATGGAGAATCTTTTTAAAGTTAAATATGCAGATAAAAAAATATTTACTCTAAGATCACAATGCGGTACTTCCTGTGCCGTCCTAAGGAGGAATCCTTAGGTAATAAAACATTTGAATTGCTGGAAGGCTAACCAATATTTCTTTAAAAAATATTGTATGCTAATCAGCAGCTAAGCTTTCATGTAAAAATACTTTGCGTGTACCACTTGTCATTTAGCGTATCCTATTATATAACAACATGTGCGAATGCGCAACTGGTACATAAAATAATATTTACATGATTGAAAGTTCAGAGACTATCCCGAGAGGGAGTACGCTACAAGTCTAGTGGAAGCGTTTGTTGCCTAGAACAGGTAAAGATATAGTCCGATCTTATGGGAAACCATGAGCTGGAGAGGCATGTCCTTTTCCGGGTAAGGAGTAACGCCCTTTACTGAACACAACCGACAGGTAAAAATTCAATTGCCACACATCCAAAGTATGGTATTAATGCGAGAACAATACTAGGAGCTCCATATAAATCTATTAGCTCACAAACGGCTAAAGACAACCATGATAATGGAGATAAAAGAACTCAAGTTAATGCACATTCCGGTATAAACGACACAGTGATTTCTTTTAAATCAAATCCCAAAAATTCTAAAAGGATAGATTCAGAAGAAAGCTTACTTGGTGTTCCATTACAGGATGATGATGACCTTTTAGTAAATACAACTTATAACCAAATACTAAATTTAACTTATACACAACTTGCCACATTTGAGTATGTTTTTATTGATGAATGTCATGCTATGACCAGTGATTTGAGTTTTCGTTCAGAAACAATTGCCAATTTAATTTTTCATTTAATTGAGTTTGTCGTTCAATGTCCAGATGCTAAAACTAGCGTAATATTTATGAGCGGAACACCTAATGTAGAAACATTAGTGATTCCTAAAATAATGGAAGAGTATGGAATTGGTGATTTATTTCAGCAGATTGTTGTTACAAAAGAGTACATAGAATCTCCAAGCATAAACCTTGTCCATTTAGACACTAAAGATAATAGCAAGAGATATAATGTTGTAATGAACCAAATTAAACAATATCTAAATCAAGGTAGAAAGTCACTCTGTATCTTTAATTATAAAGAAAAGATGGATGTTTTACACAGAGATATTCAAACTAAATTAGGTAAAGAAATTAAAGTTGGGTTATTTTATTCTGGATCTACAGGAGCATGCACTGACAATATCTTATCAAGTAAGTTTGGAGATTATGATGTGGTTTTAACGACAAACTATTTTATTAACGGGATCAATATCAATAAAGACGAATTAACAGAAGAGGACATAAAAGCAGGTAAAACCTCAACTCAGAAGTATGGAGTAGTCATTGATTTAGGAAATAAATATAGCCATATTAGCGCTATCGACACCATACAAGCAACGAATAGATTTAGAAATAGATTATGTGAAACCACTGTGTTTTTCCCAAAAATCTTTAAACCAGATGAGGAGCGCCCCGATAGAAAATTTCATTACGGTCATACATCAAAAACTTTACTCGGTATTAACAGGTATAATTTTCATTTGTTATCCCAAAATGAAAATACAACTGCTAATCAATTTTCGGATGAAGAGGTAGCCGCAAAAAAAATACATGGTTTAGAAGAGTTTAGAAAAAACCCTCTTAGTATTTCTTTAAATGATCTTAAAGAAAAATCTATAAAAGAGGAAAATAAAGTAAAAGTAGAAAACATGATAAATACAGAAACTAGAATTTATGAGGATTGGTTTTATTCTTTGGATGGGTACCATTACTTAGCTAAAGATACAGGGTTCAATACTATCATAAAACACACCGAATTAGGTGAAGCTCTTAAGGAGATGACTGAAGACCAAGTTGAATTAGAAAACAAAATCATAAAAACTTTAGTTGACGATGAAAAAAATATTTATGGACTTTTTAGTAAACTTGACAAGGAATATAGAATCAATATTCAAGCTTCTACAAAAGTAATTGATCCTACAAGTATAGAAGTTGGTAATTTTTCAATTGCTGGAATTCAGAATAACATCTACAAGATTGAAGGAGATTTTCACAGTTCTCATGAAAGAGCAATAAACAAATTGTTTCGATGCTATTTTAAATTAAAATACTACCATGATCATGATAAAGCTTTAGAGATTATTAAGAATCTAACACATTCAGAAATAGATTTCACACCAACAAAAGAGAAGAGTTATTTAAAAAATATTGCTTCATATGTTAGAGCTTGTAATACTATTGGAAAAGGTAAACTTCTGAAAGCTTTGAAATACATAATAACATTAGACTATTTAGCTGAAAAGAATTTAGGAGTATTTAAACTTGAAAAAACAACTTGGACCTCTTATACAATTGCTAATCCTAAAATAGTTACAACTGTTAAAAATATGTGGGCTAAGCAACAATTTGAATTAATCGAATACAAATTAAATGCATCAGTTCAAAAAAATGATTGGACAGCTGATTTTAAATCTCCAATGAATAACGTTAATGTAAAGAAAACGTATTTTAACAAGCTTTATGGAAATCCTAAAAAAACTTATATCCATGAGGCTGAAAAAGGTAGTTATCAAAAGTATTTCTCTAGCAAAGAACAAATAAAAAGTGATGACCTTGAAGATTTGGAAAACCAATTAAAGCAGATATCTAAATATACTCCATTAAGTTATACCAATGATGGGAAACTCAAAAGTTTAGAATCCATAATTGTTCCCAAAATAATTGAGAGCTCGAAGTTACTTCTTCCTTTAGTAATAGATGAAAATGAATATAGTGAACCTGAAAAAAAGACAGTAATGGATATCGATTCGGAATTAGACAATCTTATTTCTATAATATCAAGTAAGTTAGATCATTACGCTCCACTAATTATCAGAAGAAGTAATCCATACCTGGATTTGACATATGGTTATGTTATGAACAGATTGAAAAATAAAGATGTTTTTGGTTTAATTGAATATGTTAATAATTTAATTAACGATCCAAAATCAAAATCTTAACCAGGTTTATTACCAGTTCTTAATAAGATCCATGAAGATTTCAATAAAATAGATTCAATATTTTTAACCGCTTTTAAAGCTTCAGAGCATACCTCTTACAATAACTTAACAAAATATCAAACTACGCCTTTTAAAAAAGATATCTTTTTCTGTGTTGAAGGTTTTAAGTTTGAAAGCTTACTTCAAAAATCAGCTTCTGGAATTGCAAATATAAATAAGAATGATATTTATGATTCTTTAATTAAGAATTCTAATCTCTACAAAAATACTAAAAGTATTAGACCAAGATCTAGTTCTGGTAATAGAACCGTTGTAAACTCAACATCAAATTACTCTAAAGAAGCCTATGTAGTGCTTAATAAAAATAAAGAATTACTTAATGTTGATTTTTCAAAAACTAAAGCTTGTGTGTTTTTATGTGAATACGCTCTAAAAAATGAAGGATTTAGATTGAAAAATGGTATTACGCCAGTAAAAAATGATAGTAAAGGAATTTACAATCCTAGTAATTTTAGGAAAAATTATGTATCCAAGAAATCAAATAATAAGACTGTAGATAATTATAGTATAGAAATTTACGCCGTTAACATACAAGATTATGTTGATTATAACAATTCATTATAAAAACCAACCAACCCAATTTGGGTTGGTTTGTTCTCTTACTTCAAAACGTTTCTTCTTTTTTTAATCCAGATAATTAGTAACTGACAGCCATCATTAATTATTCTGGAAATTAAGTCGTATGAATTCTCTTTTTGATTCATAATTTATATGTTTTATATTATATAAATAAGGTTATTACATGCTATAAAAGTCACCAAAATAAAGAGACAAAAAGAGACTTCTAAATTATGTAAACAAAAATTAAAAATCTAATTTTTGATGATTTATAGTTTTTTTTAGTTTGCAAAAACACCCACAATGTAATGTTAGTGAATCTGATATAAAAGTCGTTTGTAGATGAGATAATTATAAATTTATAGTTAAAGGTATAAAGGTATGTTTTGAACTAGAACTTATAAATGATTAAAATAAAGAAGAAAGAAAATAAAAATTATGACATCAAAAATCAAGATGACTTTAGTTTTTATTTCTTTAGCTAAAAGAAAACTTGTTGCTATTCTGATAAAAAAAAACTATAACGGATTAATTAAATTATCAAGATCAAGTTTCAGCGTCAATATAAAATCCCTGTAAATCCTCAAGTTTTGCAAATCAAATTATACTTTTCTTTGTAATAATAAGAAACCTGAAAATTATAAAAAACTATCAGAGATATAACAATCTATTTAAGATATTAGAATACAGTTTTACATCACAAAAAAGAGTAAGGTTTCGTCTCTAAAAGATTTAAAATTTAGTATCTCGTTTATTATAAATAACGTTTCTTCTCTTGGAAACTTATCTCTTTCTAATAGTTACTATTAGGTTTTATTTTCATTTTGCCAGATTTTAGCGAGTTGTACTCCATAATCAATAGGTTTTTTTCCAATATAACTCAAGAACATTCTCTCTGTACCATGAGCAGTAATATTCATAAGTAGAGGTGTGGGGTATTTTTCTAAAGCGTAAAAATTTGTAGCAAATGATCTTCTACAAATATGAGAAGATACTAATTTGTATTTTGGATACTCTCCTAATTCAGTTCTGCCTGATTCTTTATTTCTTAGTGTTCCTTTCGTCAATTTTGTTAAGCCAGCAATTTTACAAACTTCTTTTAAATATTTATTAAAAAGAGCAGAATTACTTCCTTCGTTTTCACTAAATACTTTTGGAAAACTCCCGTTATTAGCCTCTAAAACCTCTTGTACTTTTTGATGAATAGGAATTTGAACTAATTTCCCTGTCTTCTTTTGATTTAAAACAATAAACTCAAATCCTTGTATCTTTTCTATCATATTAATATTCATCCTTAATAAGTCTGACACTCTTTGCCCCGTAAAACATCCAATAACAAGCCAATCTCTTGAAGCCTTTAAATTAATATCAGTAAAAGTTGAATTCTGTATTTCATCAATCTCATCAAAAGATAAGGTAATTTTAATAGTCTCCGAAGAGAAACCTTTAAAATGGATCAATTTAAGACTTACCTCTACTCCATTCTTTTGTGCATCAAAACATATAGTTTTTACCTCTTTTAAATATTTCCCAATTGTACCATTAGATAACTTCTCAACTTTATCTAAAAAAACAATAAATTTCTCTCTAAAGTCAAGATCAACATCATAAACTTTAAGTTTTTTCTTATGTATATTTTCATACTTAATTAGTTTATTTAAAATAGTAGTTCTTTTTTTTATTGTAGCTTCGGATACACCCTTTTTACCCGATGCAGAAGTGCTATTATTCAAGCTTTCAATAAATTTCTTTGTGTAAGGAATTAAATAATTTAACTCATTATTTTTATCTTCTCTTCCTAAGTGTTTTGAAATACAATCAGCTAACCATAAAGATGTAATTTCTGTTCCCTGAGAATTCGAGTTATTTAAGTTTGTCTCGATAAAAGTTTCTAAAGTTTTTAAATCAACCTTTAAATTTTTGTTTGAGGGATTATTAGTTTTAGGAAAACCAGTTGATACACTCCATTCTTTTGGATCTATTTGATAACCTGTCTTTCTTTTAAATGAAGTTTTCTTATCAATAGATAACCTTAAATAAATCTGAGAGTTTTGAGATTTTCCTTGTAAAATAAATTTAATTGTGGCCATATTACATTTTTAGACATATACAACACATAGTCAGCATTTAGTCAGCTAATCCTTTATTCTATTTAATCTTAGTTTACTTTTAAATTTAAAAAACAAACTCAAAACACTACTATACAGCATGTTAATTAGTTTTAAAAATAAATAAAATATAATGAGATAAATAATTCTAGTCTCTGCGTCTCCACAATAAAAAATGAACATCCTTTTGTTTAAATGACTTTAAACGAAGGGATATTTTGTTTTAGCAAATTATTTCCCTTCCTTTAAAAAACAAGTTCACTAAAATCATTAATTAACTTTTCTCAAAGAAGATTTGCGTTCAATTAAATTAGTTTTAACAATAATGGTTTCATTAATATTTTTATTAGTAGCATTAGAAATTTTATTAATTAATAAATTTGTTGCTACTGTACCTATTTCTAATCCAGACTGATTTATAGTCGTTAATGCCGGTTCAATAACAGAAGATATTGTTTCGTTACTAAAACCTACAATTGCAATATCATCAGGTATTTTTATTTGCACTTTTTTTAAATACTGAATCGCCCCAATGGCAACAACATCATTAGCACAAAATAAACCATTTACTTTATAAGGTAAACTCAGCATTTTTTTTACATTCTCATTTCCATCATGTTCCATTAAACTAGAAGATATGACCAATTCTTCTTTAAACGGAATGCTATATTTTTCTAAAGCAGCTTTATATCCTTTAAATCTGTTTTTATAAATCTCTAAATTTTGTGGACCAGAAAAATGAGCAATAACAGTACTTTTTTGCTGAATTAAATGTTCCGTAGCCCTAAAGGCAGCTTCAAAATCATCTATAACAACTTTGCTATTAATAGAAGTATTACAATGTCTATCAAAAAAAACATAAGGGATATTTCTTTGCTTTAAACCTAATAAATGGTCGTCATTTTTAGTTTCCATAGAAATAGAAATTAAAACACCATCAACCCTATTTGCTAAAAGAGTATTTATAATTCTTTGTTCTCTTTCTAAACTTTCTAAAGACTGACAAATAATTACATTATACCCCTCTTTAAATGCGGTTTCTTCGATACCCGCAATGGCAGAAGCGAAAAAATGTCTCGAAATTCTTGGTACGATTACGCCTAAAGTAAACGTTTTACTTTTACGTAAATTAGATGCCAAATCATTTCTTTGATACCCTAATTCAGTTGCTTTTTCTAAAATTTTATCCTTCGTTTTTTGAGCAACTCTAGGACTATTATTTAACGCTCTAGAAACGGTAGAACTATTAATACCTAAAATTTCTGCAATGTCATGTATGGTAATTTCTGTATTGTCCATTTTTAAAAACAAGCTATTTTTTATTTTCTATTTTAAACATTGAAAATAAACATAATATTCACCTTATAATAAAGCAAATATAAAATTATCAAAATACAATCGATTGTATTTTGATAATTTTTATTACTATTGTATTAAATTATTCAAAAACAAATTCACCTTTAAAATAAAAACATCCATGCAAACAAACTACAGCACACGTTATGCAGCATCTCCAAAAGATGTTAAAAATTACGATACAACAAGAATTAGAGAAGAGTTTTTAATTGATAACTTAATGGTTACTAACACTATAAACTTAGTATATTCTCATTACGATCGTTTTATTACAGGAAGTGCAGTACCAACAAAATCACCTTTAAAGTTAGAAACTATTGATGCTTTAAAATCTGAAAACTTTTTGGATAGACGAGAATTAGGGATTATTAATGTTGGTCAAACAGGAACGGTTACTGTTGATGGAACCAAATATATTTTAGAACACAAGGAAGCGTTATATGTTGGTCAAGGAAATAAAAATGTAGAATTTTCTAGTAAATCCGAAGAAAATCCTGCTTTATTTTATTTAAACTCTACACCTGCTCATAAAGCTTTTCCGACCAAAAAAATTGGTATTAATGATGTAGAGGTTGTAGAACTAGGTGCAGCAGAAACCGCAAATGCCAGAACATTAAGAAAATACATTGTAAATAGTGTGGTGGATGTTTGCCAATTACAAATGGGAATGACCTCTATTAAACCTGGTAGTTCATGGAACACAATGCCTGCACATGTGCATGACAGAAGAATGGAAGTGTATTTCTATTTTGAAGTTGCTGCCGATCAAGCTGTTTGCCATTTTATGGGTGAACCAACAGAAACAAGACATATTTGGATGGCAAATAACCAAGCGGTAATTTCACCACCTTGGTCTATTCACTCAGGTTCTGGCACAAGTAATTATTCTTTTATTTGGGGAATGGCAGGTGAAAATTTAGATTATGGTGATATGGATCATTGTAAAATTAACGAACTAAAATAATCACTAAAACAAATTATCATGTCAATACATTTATTTGATTTAACAGGTAAAGTTGCTCTTATTACAGGAGGAACTCATGGTCTTGGAATGGCTATGGCAACGGGAATTGGAAATGCCGGAGCCAAAGTTGTGATTAATGGAAATTCATCGCAAGAAAAACTAGACGAAGCTGTTCATGAATGCAAATCAAAAGGAATTAATGCCTTTGGATACCTTTTTGATGTTACCGATGAAGTGGCAGTAAAAGAAAGTATATTAAAAATTGAAGAAGAAGTTGGAGCCATAGATATTTTAGTAAACAATGCTGGTATTATTAAAAGATCCCCTTTAGTAGACATGGAAGTTGCCGATTTTAAAGCGGTAATAGATGTTGATTTAGTAGCTCCTTTTATCGTTTCTAAGCATGTTGTAAAAGGCATGATAACAAGAAAAAGTGGTAAAATTATCAACATTTGTTCAATGATGAGCGAGTTAGGCAGAAACTCTGTTGGTGCGTATGCTGCTGCAAAAGGTGGTTTAAAAATGTTGACGAAAAATATGGCTACAGAATGGGCAAAATTTAACATTCAAACAAACGGAATTGGTCCTGGATATTTTGCAACAAGCCAAACAGAACCCATTAGAGTAGACGGCCATCCATTTAATGATTTTATAATTGGAAGAACTCCTGCAGGACAATGGGGAAATCCTGATGACTTACAAGGTGCGGCTATCTTCTTAAGTTCTAAAGCTAGTGATTTTATAAATGGTCACATTGTTTACGTAGATGGTGGTATTTTAGCCACTATTGGCAAACCTGCTAATGAAGAATAATAAAAAAGTAACTTTAAAAATAAATAAAACCTGTCTTTTTTCTTCTAATCAGACAGGTTTTTAAGTTTAAATTAAAAAATTAATGTACAATGAAAACTATTAAAACACTTTCTTACTTAGTAATTGTATCACTTTTCTTTTCTTGTTCTCAACAAAAAAAAATAGTTGAATTTTCAATAAAAAATACACAAGATTTTGAACGTTCTTTTGAAACTGTAGAAATTAAAAAATCAGCTTTAAAAATTGATAATATAAATTCTATTGGTATAAAAGATGTTAAAACCGGCAAACTTTTGGTTACACAATTAGTTGACACCAATGGTGATGGAACTATGGATGAATTGTTGTTTCAGCCTAAAATAGCTGCAAAAACGATAGCAAATTTTGAGGTAGTTCTAGTTAACGAGACAGAAAAGCCAAAAGCTGCAGACCTATGTTTTTCTCGCTTTGTACCAGAAAGAACAGATGATTATACTTGGGAAAATAACAAAGTTGCATTTCGTGTATATGGACCTGTTGCTCAACAAATGATTGAAGAAAATATAAAAGGTGGAACTTTATCAAGCGGTGTGGATGCTTGGTTAAAACGAGTAGAATATCCAATTATCAACAAATGGTATAAAGAAACATTGGTTGATAAAACAGGTAGTTATCATGAAGATACAGGTGAAGGTTTAGATGATTTTCATGTTGGTGTAAGTCGTGGTGTTGGTGGTATTGCTGTTAAAATTGATAGCATTTATTACTTTTCTAAAAATTACACAAAATGGAGAACGATTACTACTGGTCCTCTTAGAACGAGCTTTTATTTAGAATACGAAAATTGGGATGCAGCAGGTAATAAAATATCAGAATCTAAAATTATCAGTTTAGATTTAGGAAATAATTTATCTAAATTCACTACAAATATTGACGGTACAAACAGTATTTCTGCAGGTTTAACGTTGCATGAAAAAGATGGCGAAGTTACAGGAAATAATGAAAATGGTTGGGTAAGCTATTGGCAACCTCATGCAGATTCTGAACTAGGAACGGCAATTATAGCAGACAAAAATACTTTTAAAGGATTTGAAAAATATGATGTAAAAGCCAAAGATTTAAGCAATGCATATGCACATTTACAAGTAAAAAATAATACCGTAATTTATTATGCAGGTTTTGGATGGAAAAAAAGTAATCAGTTTGCAAACAAAAAAGAGTGGGAAGATTATTTAACTAAGTTCTCTAAACAAATTAACAATCCGTTAGAGGTTACTTTTAAATAAATAGTTTTGGTTCAAGAGCACAGCTTTAGACCTTAAATAAAAATATTTTTAAAATTTTGTAAGGTTTAAAAAAACCGAACGACTACATGAACGATAAGATTTATCTTATCATTCTTTTTCATAGCAATTTCCCACTTCTTTTTAAGGAGTGGGTTTTTTATTTTTTATATTGCAACAAAATATGTAAGTTGAAAAAAATAATTGTAACCGTTACAAATGACCTATCTACAGACCAAAGAGTAGATAAAGTTTGTACTACTTTATTTAATAATGGTTATAAAGTACTGTTAGTTGGTAGAAAATTAAAAAACAGCGTTCCCACACATAGAGATTATCATACAAAAAGAATAAAGCTCTTTTTTAACCAAGGGTTTTTATTTTATGCTGAATTTAATTTTAGAATTTTTTTCTTCCTTCTTTTTTCAAAAAAAGACATTTTACTTTCAAATGATTTAGATTCTCTTGCTGCAAATTATGCAGTTAGTGTACTTCAAAACAAAAAATTGGTGTATGATAGTCACGAGTTATTTTCTGAAGTTCCTGAGTTAGTTCATCGCCCTTTTGTGAAAAAATTTTGGTCTTCTTTAGAAAAATTACTACTTCCAAAACTAAAAAACACCTATACAGTTTGTAAAAGTATTGCCGATTTCTATGATGAAAGATATGCAACTAATTTTAAAGTAGTAAGAAATTTACCAACCTTTAAAAAAATTGAAAAGGGTACATTGCCTTTTTCTACGGATGGTAAAAAAATCATCATTTATCAAGGTGCTATAAATATTGGACGTGGTTTAGAATTGATGATCGACGCAATGGAATTTTTAGAAAATTATCTACTAATTATTGTTGGTTCTGGAGATATCATCACCGAATTAAAAGAACGAAGTCAAAGTAAATCAATAGAAAAAAAAGTGCATTTTTTAGGTAAATTATTACCAATTGACTTGCAAAAAATTACGCCTTTAGCTCATATTGGCTTGAGTTTAGAAGAAGATTTAGGATTAAACTACAGATATGCTTTGCCAAACAAAATATTTGATTATATACAAGCAGAGATTCCTATTTTAGTTTCTGATTTGCCCGAAATGAAACAAATTGTTTTAGAATATAAAGTTGGCGAAATTATAGCATTAAGAACTCCAAAAGGTCTTGCAGAACAAATACAAACAATGTTGAAAAATGATTATTCAGCATCCATACTAAAAGCAAAACAACTATTAACTTGGGAACAAGAAAAAGTAACTCTAGAAAAAATTTTTAAAAATTTAAACTAATTATTTTCTATATTTATGAGGATTTTCTCTAATCCCTTTTTTAAAAATTTTACGTACAAAAGTTCGCAAATTATTATCAATTTTTAAAACAGCATCTTTTACTTTTTCATTAGGTCTTCCTCTAAATGTAGTAACATGAAAAGAGTCTGATGCGAGTAAAGGAGTATCAGAAAAATAATAATTAGACACACAACATCTAATATTTTCTATTTCAACTTTGCTAACAGAATGCCAAGATTTTTGATGTGTTGCCATCACAACAAGTCGGTTAAACTTACTTTCAATAGTAATTTGTGGTTCTTTTAATCCGTTTGGCCAAACTTCTAAATTACCACCATTTTCTAATTTCCAATCTGGCGTTACATAATATAAAAGGTTTAAAACGCGCCATCTATTTCTGTCTTTATCGTGAGAATTATCTAAATGCGGATTTAAAAAATTGTCTTTTTTCATTAAAGAAAGTCCACCTGCGTATAAACTATCATCAGGATAAACAGACTTTAAATCACAAATTTCTGATATTATTTTTACAATTTTATGGTCATGAAAAGCATAAATAATTTCTTCTAATAAAGCATCGTATTTATTCATTTGAAAAGCAGTAAACTTCTGTTCTCTCAAACTTTTTCTTTGCACAGTTTCACTCATTTTTGGAAAACAAGCATGAATTTTTAAAGCGAATTCTTTTGGCAATGAATCATCCAAATAAAAGAAACCAATTTGTTCTTTATTGCTTATAAATTGCTGATGAATTTGTTCTTTATTCTCAACTAAATTCTGATAAATTAAACTCGAAAATTCTGTTCTATTCATTTACTTTCTTTTTCAAAAAACAAATATAACTTACTTTTAAAAGGTTTAAATACCAAACAGATGATAATTTCTCTGCTTTTCTTTCAAAAAAAGGATACAATTTTATCAATAAAAAATTCACCTTTAAAGTTGTTACTAACGCAACCAACTCTAATAATTTTTGTTTTTCTTTTTCTAAATAACCTTCATTTTCTAAAAAAACGAGGTTCTCCATTGCCTTTTTTGTCTTTGCAATAAAAATTTTATTTTCATCTAAACCTAAATGAAATACTTCGTTTTTTAAATGTGTAATGGCATATTTTTTTTCTGATAAACCTACCGAAAACAGAAAATCTTCTCGACCATATTCTACCAGTTTTTCTTCGAACTGCACTTCTTTAAAAACCTCTTTTGCAATAAAAAAATTCCCTGTAAAAAAATATTTTAAAGGTTCCTTTATTCTTTCTTCTAAAGCAACCTCTTCGTGTTTTTTACCATATTTATAGCGTAAATATTTTTGATTATCAGCATGATTTTGATAGGCAATTCCGCCACAAAAAACACTGTTTTTCTCTGAAATTTGGTTTAAATAAGTGGTTATAAAATCGCTTTTAACCGGAATTACATCCGCATCTAAAAAAAGTAACCAATCGAAAGTTGCTTTTTTAGCCAATAAATTTCTGATAGCACTTCTGCCGATATTTTGTGCTAAAATTTCAAATTTTGAATGAGATAAGGTGTTTATTTTCTCATTTAAGTCGTTTTGTGATGAGTTTGAGCCATCATCCAAACAAATAATTTCAAAACTTACGTTTGATTTTAATAATTGTCGATGAATTTCTGCAACTAAATTGTACGCGTTATAATTGTATGTAGGTATTAAAACAGAAATCATTAAGATTGTCTTGCAACTTCAAATAATTCTCCGCCTTCTATTTTTAATGTTTTGTGTTTAAACTTCACAATTAGTTGATAATCGTGTGTTGCCATTAAAATGGTTTTACCACTTTTATGAATTTCGTTTAAAAGATGCATTACTTCTAAAGATGTTTTTGGATCTAAATTACCTGTTGGTTCATCTGCCAATATTAATTCTGGGTCATTTAATAACGCTCTAGCAATAGCTATTCTTTGTTGTTCTCCTCCAGAAAGCTCAAAAGTATTTTTATAATATTGAGATTGCATTCCAACTTTCTCTAAAACCTCGTTTATTTTTTGTTTAATTTCTTCTTTGTTTTTCCAACCCGTTGCTTTTAAAACAAATTCTAGATTTCCAAATACTGTTGTATCGCTTAATAATTTAAAATCTTGAAAAACAATTCCTATTTTTCTTCTTAAAAACGGAATTTCTTTATCCTTTAAATCTATTAAATCGAAATCTACAATACTACCCGTGCCACTTTGCAAGCGCAAATCGCCATACAAAGTTTTCATCAAACTACTTTTTCCGCTTCCGGTTTTACCTATTAAATAATAGAAATCTCCTTTATTAATAGTTAAATTCACCTTAGATAAAACCAAATTATCTCGTTGATAAATGTCTGCATTTTCTAAATGTAAAACTGGTTTCTCCATAAAAATAAATGTTTGTACAAACTTATAAGTTTCTGCTGATTTTACCGCAATAAATTAGAACAATTCTTACTTTTGATGTAAAACATTTTTTAAATCTTTTTTTTGGCTACATCAAACAAAATTTAAAAATGTTCGTTTATTATAATATAACAAACACAATTGTATGAAAATCCGTTTTGTAAAAAAACAATTCTTATTAGTATGCTGCTTTCTAACAGTTTTTACTGTTTTTTCTCAACAAACAACTGTAAACGTACATGTTATTACAGATTTTAATAATGCTTTAGAATTGTACAACAATAAAGCCTACGCAGCAGCGCAAAAAATATTTGACAAAATAAACGTACAAGCAGAAAAAAACGCTAGTATAAAGGCAGATGCAGCTTATTACGGTGCCATGTGCGCAGTGATTTTAAACCAAACAAACGCAGATCAAAAGGTATTAGATTTTGTGGAAGAAAACCCAACAAGCAATAAAAAAAATAAAGCGTTCTTTAATGTTGCTAATTATTACTTTGCAAACAAAAAAGCCTCGTATGCTTTAAAATGGTACGAAAAAGTGAATACCGATTTACTATCTAAAGAAGATCAAAAAGAACTAAACTTTAAAATGGGCTATAGTTTATTGGTTACTGATAACTTAACATTAGCAAAAAATAAATTTCAACCTTTAATAAATGATGCTAAATACGGCAACGACTCTAGATATTACTTTGGCTTTATTGCTTACAAATTAGAAGATTACGGACTTGCAGAGTCTACTTTAAAAGAAATTGCTGATAATAAATCGTATAAAGCAGAAATTTCTTACTACTTGTTAGATATCAGTTTTAAATCTGCAAAATTTGAACGTTGTATTATTGTGGGTACAGAACTTTTAAAAACGAGCAAAAGAAAAGAAGTTTCTGAAATCTCTAAAATTGTAGGAGAAAGTTATTTTAATCTTAAAAAATATGCCGAAGCAATTCCTTATTTAAAAGCCTATACGGGCCAAAATGGAAAATGGACAAATTCCGATTATTATCAGTTAGGATATGTATTTTACAAGCAAAATGAGTATCAAAATGCCATCACTTATTTTAATAAAATTATTGATGAAAAAAATGCAATTTCTCAAAATGCGTATTATCATTTAGCCGAATGTTATTTAAATATTGATAAAAAAACAGAAGCCTTAAATGCTTTTAAAACTGCCAGCGAAATGACTTTTAACACAGAAATTCAAGAAGATGCCGCTTTAAATTATGCAAAACTTAGTTATGAAGCTGGTAATCCTTTTCAAAATGTTTCTGATGTTTTACAAGATTATTTAAAAAAATACCCAAACTCATCTGCTTATAAAATGATAAATGAATTGGTGGTTTCGTCATTTATACATCAGCAAAATTACCAAGGCGCATTAGATTATTTAAAAAAGAAAAATACTACAGAAAATATAACTTTAACAAATGAGGTTTCTTTATACAGAGGAATTCAATTATTTAATGACAATAAATTTACAGAAGCACTTTCTTATTTTGTAAAAAGTAAAGGTTCTAAAGATGCAGAAATTGAACAAAAATCTATGTATTGGGAAGCTGAAACCTTATTTAGATTAGAAAATTACGAAGATGCCGTTGCTAAATTTTTAGTTGCAAAAAGATTTTTAAGCACCAATAAAGAAGAATTTTCTTTGATGAATTACAATATTGGTTACAGTTATTTTAAACTAAAAAACTACACAAAAGCTATTGATGCATTTACGCAGTTTTTAGCAGAAAATCAAGCTGATCCATCAATAAATAATGATGCGTTGGTTCGTTTAGGTGATAGTTATTTTGCAACAAGAAATTATGAGGATGCTATTAACTCGTATCAAACTGTAGTTAGAAATTCTGCTACCGATGCAGATTATGCAGAATATCAAATAGGAATGAGTTATGGTTTTAGAGATGAAAATTCAGACAAAATCAAAGCGTTAACCAAGGTTGTAAATGACTATAAAACCTCGTCTTTAAAAGATGACGCGTTGTTTCAGTTGGCAAATACGTATATAAAAATTAAAGACAATGCCAAAGCGCATCAAGCGTATGAAAGATTGTTAGAAAATCATCCAAAAAGTTCGTTTTTATCAAAAGCATTGGTAAGACAAGGTTTATTGTATTACAGCGATAATCAGAATAAAAAAGCACTAGAAAAGTTTAAACTAACCGTGCAAAAATTCCCAAACACTCCAGATGCAATTCAGGCAGTAAACAACGCAAAAAATATTTATTTAGATGAAGATAATTTAGATGAATATGTAGCTTGGGTTAAAAAATTAGATTTTATTAATGTATCGAATGATGATTTAGATAATTCAAGTTTTGTAATTGCGGAAAGAAAATATTTTGAAGCCAAAAACTATGAGGGTATTATTTTAACTTTACACAAATACCTAGAAAAATTCCCGAAAGGAACACACAGTTTAAAAGCAAACTATTATTTAGCAGATATTTTATTTAAAGACAAACAATTTGATAAAGCCATTGCTAATTATAAAATTGTTATCAATGCTGGTGCATCAGAATATAGCGAAGATGCTTTAGCTAAATTATCTCAAATTTATTTAGAAAAACAAAATTTTAAAGAGGCATTGCCTTTACTTGAAAAATTAGAACAAGAAGCGTATGCAGCAGAAAATGTGCAGTTTGCCCAAAGTAATTTAATGAAAGGTTATTATGAAACCAAGGCTTATAAAGAAGCAATCTCATATGCAAAAAAAGTACTTTCTATGAACAAGGATAAAAATTCTTTAATAGAAGATGCTAAAACAATTATTGCTCGTTCTTCTATTAAAACAAACGATTTTTTAACTGCTCAAGAATATTACACCGCCATTGAAAAAAATGCAATTGGCGAGTTAAAAGCAGAAACTCTTTATTATAATTCTTTCTTTAAAAATCAACAGCAAAAGTTTGAAGCGTCTAACAAAGTTATTCAAGAATTAATTGCAGATTACTCTGCTTATAAATATTGGGGCGTAAAAAGTTATGTAATTATGGGTAAAAATTATTACAGTTTAAAGGATGCTTACCAAGCTACTTTTATCTTAGAAAATGTAATTAAAAACTTTCCTCAATACAAAGACATTGTAAATGAAGCTCAAATTGAGTTGACCAAAATAAAAGAAAACGAAGCCAAAACTAACAATTCAATCATCCAAAAAAATTAATAAAATGAAAAAAGGCTTTCTTATATTTTTATTCTTATTTAGTATTTTAACAATTTCTGCACAAAAAAAGACCACAGAAAAAGTAGTACCTATTAAACGAGATACCGTAAAAACAGAAGTAGTTGAAGTAGAAACAAAATACAATCCAAAGATTGCAGATGCTTCTAAAATTAAACAAAACCCAACCATAAAACTTTTAGATAAAAGCAAAAAGAAAGTGTTAAGTTATAATATTTTCTCTGCTCCTGTTGCTTCTACTTTTATCCCAAAAACGGGCGTTATAAAAGGTGTTGATGTAGGTACAAAAGAACGAATTTATAATAATTATGTAGCTGCAGGTTTTGGTAATTATACATCGCCTTACTTTGAAGCTTATTTAAATAGTACCACTCGTTTTGATAGCGAAATTGGGATACATACAAAATACGTGGCTTCTTTTGACAATATAGACAACACAATTTTAGATAGTAATTTCTCTAATTTCTTAGCAACCGCTTTTTACAAAAAAGAGGAACGTTATTTTGATTGGAAAGTAAGTTTAAATTTAGAAAACAATACTTATAATTGGTATGGATTACCAACAAATAACTATGCCCAAAACACCATTGATGTAATTGATGCTAAGCAAGCTTATACCTACTTTAATGTACTAGGTGAACTAGATTTTTTAGATGCTTATTTAGATAATAGCAGTCTTTCGCTTTCTTTTTTCTCTGATGATTTTAATAACAATGAAGTCTTACTAAATTTAAATACAGATTTAGATTTGCCTTTAGATTTAATTTATAACGAACTAGACAATCTTACTATAAAAACAGGCTTAGAGCTTTTAAACGGTAAATTTACAAATGACTATGCTACACAAAATGAGCTAAATTACGCCATCTTTACAGCTAAAATTAATCCAGAATACAAAACAGAATTCAGCGGATTTTCTGTAAAATTAGGCGCAAAAATAGTTGGCTCTTTTGATACAGAAAACAGTGTAAATAACTTTTTAATTTACCCAGATGTTCATATTCAAAAACCTATAATTGAAGAACTTTTAAATATTTATGGTGGAGTTTCTGGTGATTTAAAAACAAACACCTACAAACAGTTTTCTGATAAAAACCCATACATCTCTCCTACTATATTTATGACGCAAACATCAGAGAAATACAAAGCTTTTATTGGTTTAAATGGTAATTTAAATAACGACCTTAGTTTTAATATATCTGCAAATCTAAAACAAGAAGATGACAAGCCTTTGTTTTTGAGAAACAACTCAAAATCCGACGGAATTAACACCACTTATAATGGAATTTCTTTAAAAGGTTATGAATATGGAAACTCTTTTAGTGTGGTATATGATGATGTACAAACAACTTCTATTTTTGCTGAATTAGAATATGATTTTACCAATCAATTAACTTTTGCAACCAACTTTCAATTTGATAATTTTTCGATGACAAACCAAGCAGAAGCATGGAATTTACCAACGTTCCAAACATCACTTATTGCCAAATACAAAACCAATAAATGGTATGCAACTTCCAATATTTTTTATGTAAACGATCGACAAGATCTTTTATATAGTTCTGTATTTCCTTCAAGTACAAATGGCTTTCAAAACATAAGTTCTTTTGTTGATGTAAATTTAAATGGTGGCTATCATTTTAATGATAAATTTTCTGCTTTTATAAAATTAAACAATGTTTTAAACCAAAATTATCAACGTTTTGCAAATTTTGATGTACAAGGTTTTCAAGTATTAGCAGGCGCTGCTTATAAGTTTGATTTTTAATTTTTTGACAAAACATCTTTAGTATCTTTGTAAAATGTTATTCTATTATTTAACCATTGGTTTACAGGTTTTTTGCATGTATCATGCCTATAAAAACAGCAGTAGTTATTATTGGTATTTTATCATCTTTTTTCTTCCTTTAATTGGCTGTATCATCTATTTATTTACACAAGTAATAAATAAACAAGATATTAATACAATTACAGAAGAAATTACTACAATCATAAACCCTACAAAGAAAATTAAAGATTTAGAAAAGAACCTCGAGTTTTCAAATACTTTTCAAAACAAAGTAAATTTAGCAAATGCTTATCATGAAAATAAGGATTATACCAACGCCATTTTATATTATGAAAAAGCTTTAGAAGGCAATTTTAAAGATGATCCTTACACAATAAACAAATTGGTACATTGCTATTTTGAAACTGCTAATTTTGATAAAGTTATAGAATACGCTACTAAAATAGACATCAACAAAGAATTTAATGACTCTTTGTATTTTTATGGATTGGCTCTAGAAAAAAAAGGGATGTTAGAGGAAGCTGAAATTCAATTAAAAAAAGTTGATAGAAGATATGCTAATTATCCTGAAAGATTAGAATTGTCTAAATTTTTAATTCGACATCAAAAAACAGAAGAAGCTCAAGAAATTTTATCAGAAATGTCTGCAGAAATCACAGCAATGGCATCGAAAAATCGAAAAAAACACAATTTTATCTTAACTGAAGTTCAAAAGTTATTAAATAAGTAAAATCCACTTAAATATCTCATTTCATTTTTGTAGCTTTATAAAATCTAAAAAACTACAATATGAAGAAACTGCTACTTTTATTCTTATTAACAATCTTTGTGTTTTCTTGTGCTCCAAAAACAGAAAAAACATTAGATACAGCATTGCTTTCATCCGAAGAAAAAATTGATTCTACAAACATTAAAAGTTTATTCGACTCGGCTTTAACTGATGGAAAATCGTATGAATGGTTGCGAGATTTAACGCAAAATATTGGCGCACGTTTATCGGGTTCAGAAGGCGCTGCAAAAAGCGTTGTTTGGGGAGAAAAAATAATGAGAGAAGTAGGTTTAGATTCCGTTTGGTTGCAACCAGTTATGGTTCCGCATTGGGTTAGAGGCGAAAAAGAAATTGCCACATACACCATAAACAAAGTTCAAAAAAACGTACCCATTTGTGCTTTAGGTTTTTCAATAGCCACACCAGCATCAGGAATTTTAGCAGAAGTTTTAGAAGTTAAAAGTTTAGAAGAAGCAAAAGCTTTAGGAACTAAAATGGAAGGGAAAATTGTATTTTTTAATCGTCCTTTTGATGACACTTTAATAAATACTTTTAGTGCTTATGGAGGTTGTGTAGATCAACGTGTACAAGGCGCTGAAGTTTGTGGCGAGTTTGGTGCTAAAGGTGTAATTGTGCGTTCGATGACAAATGCTATTGACGATTTTCCGCACACAGGAGTTATGATGTATGGAGATTTACCAGCAGAAAAACACATTCCTACAGCCGCAATTAGTAGCAGAGCTGCCAATATTTTAAGTACTGATTTAAAAGAAGATCCTACTTTAAAATTCTATTTTAAGCAAAGTTGTGAAACCTTGCCAGATGCCCCTTCTTTTAATGTTGTTGGAGAAATTAGAGGAAGTGAAACTCCAGAAAACATCTTAGTTGTTGGTGGTCATTTAGATTCTTGGGATTTAGGTGAAGGCGCACATGATGATGGCACTGGAATTGTACAATCTTTAGAAGTTGCCTATTTATTTAAAAAGAATAACATCAAACCAAAAAACACCTTGAGAGTTGTCTTTTTTATGAATGAAGAAAACGGAACAAGAGGTGCAAAAGAATATGCAGCATTATCAAAACTAAACAAAGAAAAGCACATTGGTGGCCTAGAATCTGATGCTGGCGGACATACACCTAGAGGTTTTTCTATTGATGCAAATACAGTAAACACACAACTTTTACAGAGTTGGAAAAAACTATTATCGCCTTATGGTTTGCACGATTTAGACAAAGGTGGTTCGGGCGCAGATATTGGTCCTTTAAAAGACGAAAATGTAACTTTGGTTGGTTACAGACCAGATTCTCAACGTTATTTTGATTATCATCACACCAGTAATGATACTTTTGATAAAGTAAATAAGCGGGAACTTGAGTTAGGCAGTGCATCTATGGCAAGTATTATTTATTTAATGGACACCTATTTATACAGCAACACGCCTGTTAAACCATAATTAAATGGAATTTTTAATACTTATTCTTAAAATTATTTTTGGTGTTTTTTTCTGCTACGCAGGATTTATGCATTTTAAAAAGCCAAAATTTTTTAACGGATTTATTCCTAATTTTTTGCCCAAACTAATTGTAAACTATATTTTTGGAGTCATTGAATTTATTTTAGGATTTGGTTTATTTTTTCATCAAACAACAAAAAATGCAGCATTAGGTATTTTTATTCTGATGACATTATTTCTCCCTATTCATATTTGGGATTTATTAAAAGAAAAACCTGCAATTGGCTCAAAAAAACTAGCAATCATAAGGATTCCACTTCAATTTTTATTGATGTATGTATCCTATTTAATTTACACAAATTCATAAATCAATTTCATGAAAAACATATATATCCTTCTAATACTCTCTTTTTTAATAACATCTTGTCAAAAAGAAAAAGCAGATTTAATTATTATAAATTCTAACACGTATACTGTTAACGAAAAATTTGAAAATGCTGAAGCATTTGCTGTTAAAGACGGTAAATTTATTGCAGTGGGTACAACAAAAGAAATACAAGAAAATTATGAATCAGAAAATGTTATTGATGCCAAAAACCAAACGGTTGTTCCTGGTTTAATTGATGCACATTGCCATTTTTACAGAATGGGTTTACAACAACAAAAAGTAGAATTAGAAGGCACAAAAAGTTACGATGAAGTTTTAGAAAAACTAGTTGCTTTTCAAAAAGAAAAAAATGTTGCTTTTATTACTGGTCGTGGTTGGGATCAAAATGATTGGGATGTAAAAGAGTTTCCTACAAAAGAAAAATTAGACAAGCTTTTCCCTACAACTCCTGTAGCCATTGGTAGAGTTGATGGCCATGCACTTTTAGTAAATCAAGCTGCCATTGATTTATCAGAAATTACTGCCGACACAAAAGTATCTGGTGGAGAAATTATTATTGAAAATGGCAAAATGACAGGTATTTTAATTGATGCTGCTATGGATTTTATCAAATTTCCAGAAACCTCAAAAGAGGAGGCTATTCAAGGTTTATTAGATGCCCAAAAAATTTCATTTTCTTACGGATTAACTACTGTTGATGATGCAGGGTTAGATAGAAACACAATTGAATTAATTGATGATTTACAAAAATCAAATACATTAAAAATGAGAGTTTACGCAATGGTTTCTGCTGATAAACAAGAACAAATAGATTACTATATAAAAAAAGGAATTACAAAAACAGATCGTTTAAATGTACGTTCTTTTAAAGTGTATGGTGATGGCGCTTTAGGTTCTAGAGGAGCAGCAATGCGCAAACCGTATTCTGATAGAGAAAATCATTTTGGTGCTTTGATTTATGCTCCAGAAAGATATCAAGAAATTGCAAAACAAATTGCAGCATCAGAATTTCAAATGAATACACATGCGATTGGAGACTCCTCAAATACTTGGATGTTAAAAACATATAAAGAAGCCTTAAAAAATCACGAAAATAGACGTTGGCGAATAGAGCATGCACAAATTATATCATCAAAAGATTTTTCAAATTTTGATAATATCTTACCATCTGTACAACCAACACACGCAACTTCTGATATGTATTGGGCAGAAGATAGAATTGGAAAAGACAGAATGAAAGGAGCTTATGCCTTTAGAAATTTATTAAATAGATATGGGAAAATTGCTTTAGGTACAGATTTTCCAGTAGAAAAAGTAAATCCGTTTTTAACTTTTTATTCTGCTACTTATAGAAAAGACTCTAATCATTATCCTGAAGATGGTTTTCAGATGGAAAATTCATTATCTAGAGAAGAAACCCTAAAAGGCATGACCATTTGGGCTGCATACTCTAACTTTGAAGAGAACGAAAAAGGTTCTATTGAAGTGGGTAAATTTGCAGATTTTGTAATTCTAAATCAAGATATTATGAAAGTTAACAGTGAAAAAATCATAACAACAAAAGCCGTTTCTACTTATTTAAACGGAGAAAAAGTATATTAAAAAAACAACATCATGAAAAAATTAAAATTTATACTATTTATTTTCGCACTAATTTTAACATCAAACATCTATTCACAGAGTGAAGATATAAATTTAACGATTATCGTTAAGGATGAACAAAATAATACAGTTCCAGGAGCCATTATTTTAATCGATGAAGTGAAACAATCTAGAGTTTCAAATTCTGATGGTCAATTTAAAATAAAACTAAACAAAGCTCCAAATACAATAACAGCATTCTCGCCTACTGTAGGTATCAAAAAAATTAAATATGACCAAGGACAAAATAGAGTGTTGATCATTATTCCTAAAGGAAAAGATTTTAGTGTGGTAAATAATGTAAATGAAAAAGATCTAAATCCTGGTCAATTTAATACTATTTACGATTACTTGAGAGGTAACATTGCTGGTGTACAAGTAGAAGGAACCACAATAACCATTAGAGGTTACAACTCTATAAATGGTAATATGACTCCTTTGTTTATCTTAAACGGAACACCTATAGAAGAGAGTACTTTTAGCAGAATAATTCCGTTAGACATCCAAAAACTTTCTGTACTTAAAGGCACTGAGACTACTATTTATGGAATTAGAGGAGCTAATGGGGTGATTGTTGTAGAAACAAAATAGTTTTAAAAAAACGTTTAATAAAAAAGAAACCGAAGAAATAAAACTATAATTTTTTTACTCTATTCACTAAACTTTCAGACAAGTTACGTAACCACATTATTTGTTCTGAGACTAACTGTGTTTCGTGTAATTTTGCTCTCATACTTTTAGAAATTGGCAATCCTATTTCAATTTCTTTATCTCTTTGAATCCCTAAATTAAGAAAAAACTCTTCATAATTATTGGTTGCAGTTTCTAGCTCGTTATTATCTAACGAAGCTGTAAACTCCTTGTTGTTTAAAATATGTACTGCATTTTTTAAATTGATCTCAATATGTTTTACAAAAATTTCAAATTCTAACGGAACTTTACCCGTTTCATTGGTTCTTATATACATTCCTAAAGAAGAAAGTGCTGACAAGTATGTATTACAAATAGTCATTAACTCATAAATAATGGCAATATTTTCTTGTCTATATTTTGGTTCTTGAAGCAATCTTTGATAAGCAGCATTTAAATTAGCTACTTGTAAAAAAGCTTCTTTTCTTGCCAAACTATACGCGGTAGAAACATCTCCTTTTTCGTGATATAATATATTTATATCCTTTAAAAATTCTAAAAAACTTTCAATTGAATTTGTAAAAAACTCTTTAATATTTTTAGCTTCCCAAACAGGCCATAAAAAATAATTTCCTATAAAGGCTAAAAAAGAACCAATTAGAGTATCAAAAACTCTAAATTCTATCACCATTAAAATATTTGGGTGAATTAAAGCATACATCGTAATTACATACAACGTAATAAATGCCGCCCCGTTTCTATAATTTTGTTTTACTAAAGAAAATCCTATTATTAGAGACATTGCAGATATGATAGCATATACTATAGCACTTTTTGTTAAAAAGACAATTCCAATTCCAACTACGGCACCAACTAAAGTGCCTACAACTCTATGTTTAACTCTTTCTTTCGTTAAGCCATAACTTGGCCTCATAATTACCACTATTGTTAAAATAATCCAATAAGGTTGTTGCATTTCAACAACATATCCAATGCTAAAGCCAATTAACATGGTAAGCGTTAACCTTAAAGAATGCCTAAATATTGGCGATTTTAAACTAAAATTTTCTTTTAGTATTTTTAGGTCATAATCTTGTGGTGTAATAAACTGTTCTGCATCTTTTATTGCTCTAATTTTATCATTCTTTGCATAGCTATCAAGCACTCTAACAATATCTGCTAAATTTCTTATTTGTTTTTCTTGATATGCTTTAAAATTTAATAAAAATATAACGCCTTCTCTAGCTTCTGGTAAACCAACATTTACTTTATAAATTTCAATATGATTTTCTATTTTTTTTAGCAATACATTAAAATTAGTTTTAAATGAAAGTTTTTCTTCTTTTAAAATAACCTTAGAAATATGAATTAATCGATCTGAAATTTCAAAAATCAATACTTTAAACTCATCTACTTTTTCGGTATGCTCTTTAAACAAACCATCAAACTTATCATAATCAAGAGTATTAGAAATAGCTAATTCATAAATTTCTATTATTTTAGAAAAAATTAATTGTTGTCGTCTAGTTCTATTACTAAAACGGGCACTTAATCTTTTGTCTAAAATAACTTCTCTAATTGTTTCATGAAGTTCGTTAATTGTTACTTGAAGTTTAAAGTTTTCTTCTAGAAGGGCATTTCTGTCTTCCACTTCAATTAATAATTTTCCTCTAATTTTTATAAATTCAGATGTTTTTTCTAGTAGCTCTACAAACAAAAAATCTGATTGTGCTTTTGGTAAAGTTAACTCAGTTAAAATAGTTAAAAATAAATACCAAAAACCACCTAAAGCAATAAATGCTGCGTGTTCTAAAACAGAAATATCTGAACTATTATGTGCAAATGCTAAAACCAAAGATATTAAACCTGCCAAAGAAACTAATGAGGCTCTAAAACCAAAAACCGATATGTAAGAAACTGAAAATACTAAAATGATTAATAATGGAATAAGAATAAGGAGTGTATTACTAAAATAACCTATTAAAAGTGTGATTACAAAAGTTAAAATTATAGATATCAAAATACCATAAAACTTATGTTTTAAACTTCCAGGCACATCAGACGGAGCACAAAAAATAGCGCCTAATGCAATACTAAAACCAATTTCGAATCTATCAAAAAAATAAAAAGATATCAAAACAGGAATTGCCATTGCAAAAGCAACCAAAAATGCTTTTATAAAATGAATACTTTTAAAGTATCTAATTAGATTTTTAACCATGATTCAAATAAAAATCAAATTTAAGAAGTATTTTTAGCTAAGGCTATTATTTTAGGTATTTTAAAATCATAAAAAAAACATGAAATAAGGCAACACAAATTAAAAAATATGCATCAAGAATATTGATAAAAATCTCTTTATTAAAATCGATACAGTAATACAAAAATTGCGCTAAATTTAACTTGTAGCGCAAATCTAAAAAGTGATTATTTTTAAACCATCAGGATATAAAACCTTTAGAACTAGATTTTTTTTTTAATGTGATAAAGTATTTTAAAATAATCAAAGTATATTCGCAAAAAATAATAAAAAAATGAAAATTTATATTTCTATCTTTTTAGCAATTTTTCTTTTTACTTCTTGTACAAGTGATTCTATTTCAGAACCACAAACAGAAGCTGATATTTTGCAATATATTAAAGAGAATAGTCTAGACGCTAAAAGAACTGATTCTGGTTTGTATTATGTTATAAATACGCAAGGAACTGGAGCAAAACCTACAAGTACCTCAACTGTAAAAGTTGCGTATAAAGGATATTTTTTAGACGGAAAAGTTTTTGATAAAAGTAATGCTTCTGGAATTTCTTTTGGTTTAAACCAAGTAATACCTGGATGGACAGAAGGTATACAGCTTTTTAATGAAGGCGGAGAAGGTGTTTTATTAATTCCGTATAATTTAGGTTATGGTGCTAATCAATACAGTACCATTCCTGGAGGATCGGTTTTAATCTTCGACATTAATTTAATTAGTGTAGACTAAACTTTATAAAACTATCAAAAAAGCGAAACCTAATAAGTTTCGCTTTTTTGTTTTATGAAATAATTGGTTTGATAAAATCATCAATCTTATCAATTCCATTTTCCCCTAAATTTTTGATAAAGGCAGAACCAATAATGGTTCCGTTTGCATATTTACAAGCGGTAGTAAACGTTTGTTTATCAGAAATACCAAAACCAATAATCAACTTACTTTGTAAGTTCATATTTTTAATTCTTTCAAAATAAACAACTTGTTGATTAGAAATATCTCCTTTTGCTCCTGTAATAGAAGCAGAAGCAACCACATAAATAAAGGCTTTAGAATAAGAATCTATTTTTCTAATTCTTTCTTCGGATGTATGCGGCGTTATTAAAAACACATTTGTAATTCCGTATTTTTCAAATAAAGCTTTGTAATGATTTTCAAATTCAACCATTGGTAAATCTGGTAAAATAACAGTGTCAATTCCACAATCTACAACTTTTTGACAAAATTTATCTTCGCCATATTTTAGCATCTGATTTAAATATCCCATTAAAACTAACGGAGTTTTATTCGTGTCTTTAACTGTCAATAATTGATTGAAAATGATGTCTAAGTTAATTCCGTTTTCTAATGCCTTATGGCTACTATCTTGAATTGTTGGTCCATCTGCTAAAGGATCTGAATACGGTAAACCAACTTCTATAAAATCGACATTAGATTTTTCTAAGGCAGCAATTACCTTTGTCGTATCCTCTAACTTTGGATATCCACAAGTAAAATATATTGATAAAAGATTTTTATCTTTTTGCTGAAATAATTTTTGAATTGAGTTCATATTTTTTATTCGTATGGTCATTGCAAGGAACGGAGCAATCTTATAGTTAACTAACAGATTTCTTCACTTCGCTAGGGATGACGTTTTTATTCCTTTAAATGATTGATATATGTTTCTAAATCTTTATCTCCTCTACCCGATAAATTTACCACAACAACTTGATCTTTTCTAAACTTAATTTTTGATAAAACAGCCAAAGCGTGTGCAGTTTCTAAGGCAGGAATAATTCCTTCTATTTTAGTCAATTCAAAAGCTGCATCTAATGCTTCTTGGTCTGTTGCATTCATGTATTTAGCTCTTTTCGTTTCATATAAAAAAGCGTGTAAAGGTCCAACACCAGGATAATCTAACCCAGCAGAAATAGAATACGGTTCTACAATTTGTCCATATTCATCTTGCATTAAAATGGTTTTACTACCATGAATAATTCCCACTTGTCCTAATTGAGACGTTGCAGCACTTTCGCCAGAATCAACACCTAAACCAGCAGCCTCAACGGCAATTAATTCTACGTCTTCATCATCTAAATAATGATAAAAAGCACCAGCCGCATTACTTCCACCACCAACACAAGCAATAATTGTATCCGGATTTTCTTTACCTGTTTTTTCTTTTAATTGCCATTTCATTTCTTCAGAAATAATAGCTTGCAAGCGAGCTACCATATCTGGATGCGGAGCTGGCCCAACTACAGAACCTATTAAATAAAATGTTTCTGGATGCTGAATCCAATATCTAATAGCTTCATTTGTAGCATCTTTAAGTGTTTTACTTCCGCTTATTGCAGGCACAACTTTTGCACCCAACATTTTCATTCTAGCAACGTTTGGTGCTTGACGAACAATGTCTTTTTCGCCCATAAAAATAGTACAATCTAAACCCATTAAAGCGCAAACTGTTGCCGTAGCAACACCATGCTGCCCTGCTCCTGTTTCTGCAATAATTTTAGTTTTCCCTAATTTCTGCGCTATTAAAATTTGCCCAACTGTATTGTTTACTTTGTGAGCCCCTGTATGACATAAATCTTCACGTTTTAAATAAATATGAGCACCATATTTTTCTGATAATCTTTTCGCTAAATACAAAGGTGTTGGTCTACCAACATACTCTTTTAATAACGATTTGTATTCTTTTTGAAACTCTTCAGACTCGATAATTTGCACATAATTATCTGCTAATTCTTTTACATTTGGATATAGTAATTCTGGAATAAATGCGCCTCCATATTGTCCAAAGTATCCGTTTTCATCTGGGTGAAATTTTGATTTCATATGTTCTTAATGTGTAACTGTCTAATCGTGTACTTGTTAAACTGTGCAGACTTTTACACAATTCAACAAGTACACAATTACACAGAAATTTCTTTTTTAAATTCTTTTAACTCTTCTATTTTCTTAACTCCTGGCTCAACTTCAAATTTACTATTTACATCTATACCGTAGATTGGTAAATTCGTCTTTAACACTATTTGGATTTGTTCTAAATCTTCTAAACCGATACCTCCACTTAAAAAGAAAGGTTTTTTAAAAGGATATTTTTCTAAAACAGACCAATCAAATTTTGTTCCGTTCCCTCCTCTTTCTTTTCCTTTTGTATCAAACAAAAAGAAATCTACCACCGCTACATAAGGTTTTAAAACATCAAAATTAAATTCATCTTTAATTCCGAATACTTTTATGATTTCAACTTCATTTTCAGAAACATACTGTTTATTTTTTTGTTTCTTCTGATGTTTATTTTCTTCAATAAATAAGGCTCTTCTTTCTATTAACTGATTTTTTAAATCGGTAACATATTCCACAGATTCATCTCCATGTAATTGAATTGCGTCTAATTGATATTCTTCTACTAAAGAAATTACAATCTCAATATATTCATTTACAAAAACACCCGTTTTTTTAATAGATTTTGGGAGTTCCGGAATAATACCTTCAAAATTTCGTTTTGATTTTTCATAGAAGATAAAACCCAAATAATCAGGCTGCAATGCGGCAACTTGTTGGATATTTTCTACATATTTCATTCCACAAACCTTGAGAGAAAGCCCCCTTTCCCCCGAAGGGGGGAACAATGGAATCGAAGTGTTATTGTTTTCGTTTTTTTTCAAAATTATATTTCTTTTTTTCTTTTATCAATTTCTCAACAGTGAGAATTCCTTCCCTTTGGGAAGGTTAGGATGGGCTTTTCTTTTTTTAGCGTATTTGGTTGATAAAATCTTGACAAGCTTCTCCTGGATTATCCGTTTTCATAAACGTTTCTCCTATTAAAAATCCTTGAAAACCATATTCTTTTAATCCTGTAATAATTCTAGGGTCAGAAATTCCGCTTTCTGAAACTTTTATACAAGAATCTGGAATCTGACTTGCTAATTTTATAGAATGCTCTAAATCAACTTCAAAAGTCTTTAGATTTCTATTATTAATTCCGATAATTTTATTGTCTAAATCGTTAATTTTATCCAACTCTTCTTGCGTATGCACTTCGTATAAAACTTCTAAACCTAAATCTGCCGCTAGATTTCCGTAATTTTTTAATTCAGTTGATGTTAAACAAGAAGCAATCAATAAAATTACATCCGCTCCAATTGCTTTTGCTTCTACAATTTGAAATCCGTCAACAATAAAATCTTTTCTTAAAATTGGTTTTTGCTGATTGATTACTCTTGCTTCCATTAAATCTGCCATGGTACCTCCAAAAAAAGAAGTATCTGTCAAAATTGATTGTGCTGCAACATTTGCATCCAAATATCCGTTAGTAACCTCTGCAATTGTTGCTGTGTCATTTATGATTCCTTTGGATGGAGATTGACGTTTAAACTCGGCAATAATTCCTGTAGAACCAACTTCTAGTAATGATTTTTTCAATGAAAAAGTTGCTCTTCCAAAACTAGGACTTTGCACTAATTTTTGAACAGGAACTTCGGCTTTAATCTTAGCAATTTCCTTCTTTTTAAATGCGATTATTTTATCTAATATTGTCATATAATTAATTATGAATTTTAAATTATGAATTACGAATTCTCGTTGTATTCATTCATAATTCGTAATTGTTCATTAGTAATTGTTTCTTACGAATTTGTGTTGCTACCTATTTGTCTTTGTATTTCTATACTTTAAAAAAAAGTAAATTATAATTCCAACGACCAAACCAATAAAAGTTTGTTTTATAACCTCTTCTGTTTGAAGACCTACTGCTGCTCCGATTAAAAGAAAAGCAGGAATAATCAAAATTATATTTTTTTTCTTTTTTGCCATCTTAAAGACTTACTAATTTATCTAATGTTTGCTTTGCTTTTAATCCAAAAAGTGAATCTTGTGCTTCAGCAAAAGCAGTTTCAAAAGACTTTGTTTCATCAACAATAGTTAAAGCAAAAGCCGCATTTGTTAACACCACGTTGTTCTGTGCTTCTGTTCCTTGTCCTTCTAAAATTGATTTGAAAATTTTTGCGGCATCAGCAACATTATTTCCTCCAAATATTTCTGATTGTTGAATTCTTTTCTGTCCTAAATCTTCTGGATTTATAATTTGTTCTCCGTTCTTCGTGAAGAATTTAAATCCGCTTGTTAATGAAATTTCATCGTAACCATCTAACGCGTGAATAATACCATAATTGATATCTTCTTCCAGTAAAATGTAATTGTACAAACGTGCAATTTCTAGATTAAAAGTTCCTAACATATGGTTTTTAGGTGAACTTGGATTTACCAACGGGCCTAACATATTAAAGAATGTTTTTAACGCCAACGCTTTTCTTGTTGGACTTACAGCTTTCATTGCTGGATGAAATTTAGGAGCGTGTAAAAAGCAAATATTTGCTTTCTCTAAATGTTCTCTTAATATACTTTCATCATTTGTAAAATTGTACCCAAAACTTTCTAACATATCTGAAGAACCAGATTGAGAAGACACAGAATAGTTACCGTGTTTTGCTACTTTTTGTCCTGTTCCTGCAACGATAAATGATGTTAAAGTTGATATATTGAATGTATCTTTTCCATCGCCACCCGTTCCAACAATATCGATGGTATTGTAATCTGATAAATCTACTTTAATAGATAATTCTTTTAACGCATCTCTAAATCCTGAAAGTTCATCAACAGTAATTGGACGCATCATAAAAACGGTCATAAATGATGCTAAATGTGCATCATTGTATTTTTCTGAAGCAATATCTTTTAAGATTTGTTTTGCTTCAGATTTAGACAATCTTTCGTGATTATATAATTTGTTTAATATCTGTTTCATTAAAAAAGCCCCTTTTAATTTCCCCGAAGGGGAAAAACACTGTTATGTTATTCTCTTTCTTTTATTTTTTATTCTTTTTTCTCAAACTTGCTAGTTCCTTCCCTTTGGGAAGGTTAGGATGGGCTTGTGTTGTGCTTATTGATAAAATTTGTCACCAATTGCTCACCAACATCTGTTAAAATAGATTCTGGATGAAACTGAACCGCAGAAATTGGAAATATTTTATGTTCAATTGCTTGAATTAATCCATCTTCATCTCTTGCGGTTACTTGAATTTCTTCTGGAAAACCTTCATCTGTTGCTGCCCAAGAATGATAACGTGCAGCCATGAACGTTTCTGGAACATCCTTAAAAATAATTGCGTTTTTGTCTGTAACCCTCATTTCTGTGGCTACTCCGTGAAAAACATCGTCTAAATTGATGATGGTTCCTCCAAAAACTTCTGTAATTGCTTGTAAGCCTAAACAAACTCCGAATATTGGTTTGATTCCTGCGTACGTTTTAATTACCTCTTTTAAGATTCCTGCTTCATCAGGAATTCCAGGTCCTGGAGACAACATTATCATATCGTAATTTCCTACATCTGCAATACTGATTTCGTCATTTCTAAAAACCGTTGGAAAATTTCCTGTGATTTTTTCCACCAAATGAACTAAGTTGTAAGTGAACGAATCGTAATTATCTAATATTAATATTTTCATATTTTTTTGTTGTGTAATCGTTTAATCGTGGATTTGTTTAATTGTAGACAAATCTTTATTAAAATTCTCAATCTGCGTTAGGGATTGAATGGTCTGTTTGAGCTCTTTTTTGTTTTTCTCAAAAAAAGCGAGTAATGAAAGCCCGTTAAAACGCCCAAATAATTAATCTATCTCTAATTTTATAAATTATAATATTAATAAACTTTATTTACCCATTTTTGCTCCTTCCCTTTGGGAAGGTTGGGATGGGATTAAATATTCTCTGCCAAAATTAACGCTTTCTTTAAAGCTGTTAATTTATTATTTACTTCTTGTAATTCTTTTGCTTCATCGGAATGAATTACAATTCCAGCGCCTGCTTGAGAATACAAAACGTTGTTTTTACTGACAAAAGAACGAATGGCAATCGCTAAATTTACAGAACCGTCTAAACCGATAATTCCGACTGCGCCACCATAAAAGCCACGAGTTTGATTTTCATATTTGTCAATCAATTCCATTGCTTTGTATTTTGGTGCGCCACTTAAAGTTCCTGCAGGAAAAGTGTCTCCAACAATTTCTATTGGATTTCCTTTAATTTGTCCTCTAACCGTAGAAACTAAATGAATTACGTGACTAAAATACTGCACTTCTTTAAAAACCTCAACTGTAACATTATTGGCGTGTTTACTTAAATCGTTACGCGCTAAATCTACCAACATTACGTGTTCTGCAGTTTCCTTTTTATCTTCGGATAATTTTTTACCTAATTTAAGATCTTCTGCCATATCACCAGTTCTTCTAAAAGTACCAGCAATTGGATTAATGGTTGCTTTACCCGCTGATATTTTAATTTGTGCTTCTGGCGAAGAGCCCATTAATTTGAAGGATCCGTAATCGAAATAAAATAAATAGGGCGACGGATTTATAGAACGTAATGCTCTATAAACATTGAATTCGTCTCCTTTAAATTTTTGTTGAAATTGGCGTGATAAAACCAACTGAAAAACGTCTCCTCTTTTACAATGCGATTTTGCTTTTCGTACATATTCTTTAAATTCTTCTCCCGTAACATTTGAAGTTTCTTCGCCTACAATTTCGAATTTCTGCGTATTAAAAGCTTGGGCATCAATAATCGTTTGAATTTCTTTAATTCGAGATTCAGTTCCTTCTTCAATATTTTCTATCAACGTCATTTCATCATTAAAATGATTGATGGCAATGATAAAACGATAAAAACTGTATTGCATTTCTGGAATTGCAGATGGTGCTTTTTTGTTTTTAAATTGAATATTCTCAAAATACTGAACAGAATCAAAAGTTGTATAACCGTACAAACCATTAAATGATTTTAACTCGGCAGGACAATCTAATTTTATTGAATCTGTGAATTTATCAAACAACTCATAAAAGTTTTTATTGATAGGTTGTTTATCAATTTGCGTTCCTTTATGAGAAACCGAAAACTGATAATCATCTACTTTCATAGAAATAATTGGCTCAATCGCAATAAAAGAGAAACTTTCTTCTTTACTATGATAATCTGAACTCTCTAATAAAAGTGTATTTGCAAATTTATCTCTAAAACGTAAATACAGCCCTACAGGAGTAACTGTATCTGCCATTTTTGTTTTAAATATTGTTTTAAATTGTAAGCCCCTTTTGCTTTCCCCAAAGGGGAAAAACTCTTGTGGCTCAATTTTATGTTTTTCTTTACTTGTATTCATAATTTCTCCGTTTTTGTTCCTTCCCTTTGGGAAGGTTAGGATGGGCTAAAAAAAAAGGCTTATCGTGAGATAAGCCTTTTTTTGTTATGTTATATATACATACTAGGTTTCTTCTCACTTATTTTATAAGAGAGTTCCACCACCAAGTATTTTTTGTATTATTTTTCATTGAGCTACAAATGTAGAAAGCAATTTCTATTTGAACAAATTTTATTTTAAGTTTTTTTTAAAAATTTAAGATTGTAAAACAAAGTCTAGAAAAAATTTAATTGTACTTACATATAACAACAAATATAATAAATAATGTTTCAATCTATAACCATATAACAATATTAACTATTCAAATAGAATGTAAAAACATATATTTGTACTTCCAAACATATGTTTGATTTGAATTTACTGAATTAATTAAGGCACCAATGATTTATTACTTAAATTGTTGGTGTTTTTTCTTATCTTATACTTTAATCAGAAACAAAACTTTTGTAGTTTTGCCGCCTTAAAGTTTAATGTAAACTAAAACAAAAAAAGTAATGAGTAAAATTATGACTGTAGACATTTTGTCTAGTATTAAAGGAGCGCAGCCATCTGAGTCTGTGAATAAATTATTCGAATCAATTAAAAATGCCAATTCAATAAATAATAATTCTTTTAATGCTAATCATAATAATGCTGTTACTTTAAATGATTTAAGAGAAGATGTTGTTATTGATAGTCCTAATGCCGAAAAGCAAATCATTATTGAAAACTTTCCGAAAGAAAAAAATGGCTATTTAGTAGTTGCAAAAGTGATAGAAGAATAGTTATGGAATCGCAAATACACGAGATTCATCAGCAATTGATGAACAAAGAAATAACTTGTACAAAATTAGTGCAAGACAGATTAGATTTATTAAAATCAAATACGCACAATACAGTAAATTCTCTTTTAGATACATTCGCATTAGAACTCGCTTCTAAAGTTGATGCTAGAATTAAAAACGGAGAAGATATTAGTTTGCTAGAAGGGATTCCTTTTGGTATAAAAGATGTGTATATGTTGCAAGGCACTTTGGCAACAGCTAGTTCAAATTTGTTAAAAAACTACAAATCTCCGTATACAGCAACTGCCATTCAAAAATTGTTAGACGCTGGTGCAATTCCGTTAGTAAAAGAAAATTGTGATAGTTTTGGTCACGGTTCTTCATCAGAAAACACCATTTTTGGTGCAGTAAAAAACGCTATAAATACCGATTTAGTTTCCGGTGGTTCAAGTGGTGGTTCTGCTGTAAACGTTGCAAAAGATTTTACAGTTTTTTCAATTGGAGGAGATACAGGAGGTTCTGTTCGCCAACCAGCTGGCTATAATAATATCTACGGATTGAAACCAACTTATGGAAGAATTTCACGTTATGGATTGATGGCATATGCGTCTTCAACAGATTGTGTGGGTCCAATTGCAAAAAACATAGAAGATATTAGAATTGTTTTAAATGTGATGAGCGGTAAAGATGTAAAAGATCAAACTACGTATCATTCAAAATCAATTTCAATGTCTGCTGTTTTAAATGCTGATGAAATAAAAACAGTTGGTTATTTTAAAAACTTTATAGAAAGTGACGCTATTCATCCGCAAGTAAAAGCTGATTTTTTAGCATCCATAGAAAAAATAAAAGCAACAGGAATTGAAGTTAAAGAACTAGATTTCTTTGAAGCTGACACTTTAGTTTCTACCTATTATACGTTAGCAATGGCAGAAACGGCTTCTAATTTATCAAGATTAGATGGCACAAATTACGGCGCAAGAATTGAAGGAGAAAATTTAAAAGACACGTATTCAATTACACGTTCAGAAAATTTCTCTGAAGAAACAAAACGTAGAATTGTTGGTGGAAATCAGGTGTTATCTCAAGGTTTTTCTGATGAAATCTATTTAAAAGGATTGAATTTAAGAGATCAAATTGCTGATAATTTTGAAAAAGATTTTAACGAAGTTGATATTATTTTATCGCCAGTAACACCAAATACGCCACCAAAAATTGGCGATAGTTTAAAAGATCCTTTAGCAATGTATTTATCGGATGCTTACACCGTTGGATTTAGCTTAGGACAATTACCAACGTTAACAATTCCGCAAGGAACAGCAACTGGCTTACAAATTACTGCTGCAAAAAATAATGACGAACTCGTTTTGAAGTTTGCTAACTTCTTAAAAGATACGATATAATGGAACTGGAACAATTAAATAAGCTATTAAAAAAGCACGATTTAGAGTTAGTAATCGGTCTTGAAACACATGTACGTTTAAACACAAAATCGAAGTTATTCTGTTCTTGCGCAAATCAAGAAATAGAGCAACCAAATCAAAATATTTGTTCTGTTTGTACAGGACAAATGGGCGTTTTACCTTCCATCAATAAAGAAGCAATTACAAAAGCTATTTATTTTGGAAAAGCGGTAAAATCTACTTTTTCTAACGAGGTGATTTCTTGGGATCGTAAACATTATGAATACCCAGACAATCCAAAAAATATTCAAATTACGCAGTTTCACAATCCTGTAATTCCTGATGGTCAAGTTTCTTGTTATAGAAATGATGGATCTCAATTTACAGTGACTTTAACGCAAGTTCATATTGAGGAAGATGCTGCAAAATTGATGCATGAAAAGAAAGTTTCTTTAGTCGATTTTAATAAAGCTGGCGTTCCGTTAATAGAAATTGTTACAGATCCTTGTATTCGCCATATCGAAGATGCATCGACCTACGCGCAATATATTCAGAGAATTGTTCAGAATTTAAAAATATCAGAAGCAAATCTTGAAAAAGGTGAGTTTAAATCTGATGTTTCTGTATCACTTAGAAAAAAACATACGTACAATTTAAATCCAAGAACAGAAATTAAAAACTTGAATTCGTTTAAGTTTATGGTGGATGCTTTGAAGGAAGAAATTGAGAAACAACTTACCTATTTTATAGAACATAAAGAGTTTAGACCAGAACAAACTACGGTTTTATGGGATGCTGATTTAAAGCAAACCAAAACCATGCGTAAAAAGGAGTTTGAAGCTGATTATCGTTTTATTTCTGAACCAGATTTACCCTTTGTAAATATTAAGCAAGTGGTAGAGAGTATTGATGTTGATGTAAGTTCTTTGCCTTTTGCTGTAGAATCTATTCTGATAAAAGGAGGCGTTTTACCGCAAGATGCTAAGTTTTTTACTGCGGATTCTTTGCGTTCAGAAACTTTTATTGCCATTAATAATGTCATTAAAGATCCGTCTTTTGTGGCAAAAACATTGGTAAATAATATTGGGGCAGATGAATATGCAAGCATTCATAATATTGCGCAATTAACAGAAATTTTTCAATTATTTAAGGATGATAAAATTACGTCTGTTTTAGTTCAAAACGGAATAACATCATACTTAAGAGACAGAACTTTTGATTATAATAAATATTTTGAAGAAAATACCATTTCTGAAGATACCATAAAAGATGCTGTTCTAAAAGTAATTGAACAAAACGAAGCAATTGCAAACGATATTAAAGCAGGAAACCAAGGTAAAGCAGGAATTCTTGTTGGTAAAGTAATTGCTATTATTGGTAAAGGAGCATCAGGAAAAGTGATTAGAACTGAAATTCTAAAAGCACTTAGCCATTCGCCTTTAGCTGCTAGTACTCATCCAACAGCTAAAACCCAACAATTAAAAGCGGATAAAGAAGGTCAAAAAGGAAACTTAGAAGAAATTTTACCTCAAATTCCGATTATTATAAAAGAAGAATATAGAACACACAAAATAAATCAGTTATCAGAAACTTCTATTAAAGAAGAAATAACTTTAGCCGGCTGGGTTGCAAGTGTTCGTGATCACGGAGAATTAATTTTTATCGATTTACGTGATTCGAGTACAGAAATTTTTCAAGTGCGTTTAAGTAGAGAAACATTTCCTAATTTAGACGAACTTGTAAAATTAAAACCAGAAACTGTAATTATGGTTACTGGTGTTGTAGTTCAGCGTAAAGAAGATGATTACAATGCTGGTTTAAGAACTGGTAAAATTGAGCTTGAAACATCCGTTTTAGAAATCTTAAATTTATCTAAAACGCTTCCTTTTGAAATTAAAAAAGCTACAAAATCGAACGAAAATGTTCGTTTTCAATACAAGTTTTTAGATCACAGAAATGATGATGTTCGTAAAGCAATTGTAAATCGTCATAAAGTAATTAAGTTATTACGTGATATTTTAGACGAAGAAGAATTCTTAGAAATTGAAACACCAATTTTAACTGCAGGAACAGATGAAGGTGCAAGAGAATTTATTGTTCCTACTAGAAAACAAGCAGGTTCTTTTTACACACTTCCACAAGCACCACAACAGTTTAAACAAATGTTAATGGTAGGTGGATTTGAGAAATATTTTCAAATTGCACGTTGTTTTAGAGATGAAGATTCACGTGGAGATCGTCAACCAGAATTTACACAATTAGATATTGAAATGGCGTACGCAAGTATGCAACAGATTATCGATTTAAACACAAAAATGTTTAATGAAGTTGTGCATAAAATTTATGGTAAAAAATGGATTTTACATCCGTTTGAAACAATTACCTACAAAGATGCGATGGATAAATATGGTTGTGATAGACCAGATTTACGTTATGGTTTGCAAATGCAAGACATTACAGACATTGTAAAAGACACCACTTTTCAAGTTTTTAGCAAACCTATTGATGATGGCGGAATTGTAAAATGTATTAAAGTTTCTGCTGAAGAACAAGGAAATACAAGAATGTCTAAAGGTCAAATTGAAAACTTAACTGCCATTGCACAACAAAATGGTTTAGGTGGTTTGGCATATATTATTGTAAATGAAAATGATTTACAATCGCCAATTATTAAGTTTTTAGGAGAAGAAATTGCAGCGAATATTATAAAAGCTACAGATGCTCAAGTTGGTGATATTGTGTTTTTCTCAGCAGCAGATTACGCAACAGCAAACAAAGCCTTAGATGCAGTTCGTCAAGAAATGGGTCGTATTTTAAAACTGATCAATCCTAAAGAATTAAGACCTGCTTGGGTTGTAGATTTCCCGATGTTTGAAAGAACTGAAGAAGGACGTTGGACGTTTACACACAATCCGTTTTCTATGCCAGCCATCTACGATTTAGAAAAACACATGAACAATACGGATGATGAAATAGGAACCATCATTGCGCAACAATACGATTTAATCTTAAACGGTTATGAAATTGGCGGAGGATCTGTTCGTGCGCATAAAGCAGAAATTTTAGAAGCAACCTATAAAAATATGGGTTATGATAAAGAAGGAATGCTAAAAAGTGTAGGTACCATGTACAAAGCCTTTCAATATGGAGCGCCGCCTCATGGAGGAATTGCTTGGGGAATTGATCGTTTAATGATGATCTTAGAGAAAAAAGTATCTATTAGAGAAGTAATGGCTTTCCCAAAAACAGGAACTTCAGAAGATTTATTATTTAATGCTCCTTCTCCTTTATCTGATAAAAAAGTAGAAGAAATGAATGTGAGAATTATAAGATAAAATTATTTTACTGAATTATAATTACAAAAAAATCCTGCATTAAAGCAGGATTTTTTGTTGTAAATATTTTAATATACTTCTTCATCAATAAAATATAATTGATTTATTTTCTTAACGGAATTGCAATATTTGGGTAATCTGTTATGATTCCATCAACACCCATATTAAGTAAATTAATCATGTCATCCTTTTTATTAACGGTCCAAGGAATAACTTTCATGTTTTTATTTTGAATCGTTTTTACTTCCTCTTTATTCAGTAAAATAAAATAAGGACTGTAAATTTTCGGCACAAAACTTAACATTTTCAGATTCGTTTCAAAATCATTTTGATACGTTAAAAACGCCAAAGTAAATGCTGGATACGTTTTATGAATATATTCTAAAACTCTTGGATCAAAACTTTGTACCGTTATTTTTTCTAAGGGTAATTTTGCCTTTTTTAATTGCGCTATCACAAGATCAGAAAATTCAGCAACAGAAGGTTGGAATCCGTTTTTCTCATCTGTTGGCGTACTTTTAATCTCAACATTATACCGAATTTTATCATTTTTCGCTTCAGCAAAAGCAATCACTTCAGACAATAATGGTTTGTAAGCTTTCTCTTTTTTCTGTTCTAAAAATTTTGGATTTCCAATAGAACCAACATCATAACTCTTTATATTTTTGTAATTATTTTTATACATATTAAAAGCCAAAGCTTCTTCTTTTGTGATGTTTTTTCCTTTCGCATCTAAAGTAACTTCTTCATTTAGCCAAGGTTCGTGAGAAACAACTACTTTATTATCTTTACTAATAACAACATCTAATTCTAATGTGTTTACACCTAAATCTAACGCTTTTTCAAAAGCTTGAATGGTATTTTCTGGTGATAAACCTCTTGCTCCTCTATGACCTTGTAAGTCGAAACTGTATTGTTTTGTTTTTTCTAAAATTACTTCATCAATAAAAGTTATTGTTTTATTGTATACATTTTGCCAATCCTTAGATCTTAAATCACAAGCAATAACATGATTTCCAGCTTCCGGAAAAGCCACTTTTACTTTTTTATCAGCAGGAGTTCCTAAATCATCAAACATTTTTAAAATTGCAGGAACAGAAACTACTTGATCTTGTTCTTTTTCATTTTTATAATAATACCCAACAAATGCAGGAACTTTAACTTTAGAAAAAATAGTTGAATTCATGTTTTTAGTGACCATATTTATCAAAGCTTCGTAACCATCTATATGGTAAATTGTAGACCAGAATTTAGCTTCTTCTTCAGGTCTTTCTTGTTTCATAATCTCACTTCCTTTATTCATTTTTATAAATCCTGCTTTCCCTTCTGGGGTAACAATCATTTTAAATGCAGGATTTACAAGATCTATAAAAGGAGAATACAAAATTAATCCTAAAACATCACTACTATCTTCGGATGCTAACTTTAAACTTAAAGAACCACCTGTAGATGTACTTACTAAAATTATTTTTTTACCAATTATTTTACCTATTGATAAAGCTTCTTCTGCAGTTTCTATATAGTTCTCTGGCGTTAAATTTTTAAAGCTATCGTCTCTACTAATTCCGTGTTCTTTTAAACGAGACATATACACATTGGCATTGTAATTCTTAGAAAGCTGACTCATAATTGGTTCACCTTCTCTACTACTAGCTCCAAAACCATGTAAATACACAAACGCAATGTCAGTTTGCTTTTGCTTGTAATTTTCTGCCCAAATAATTTTTGCTTGGTTATTTGGCTTGATGTTTTTGTTACTAATTTCTTTGGTATTCACAATACTTTCTATTGTCATAATCGTTTTTACTTCTTGGCCTAAAACTGCAAAATTAAAGGCGATTATTAATAGCGAAGTTAAAAATGTTTTTTGCATCATAAATTCTGTTTTAAAAAAGCTATCTTAAAATGTTTGTTAACAAATATTTTAAGATAGCTTTTTTTATTTAAGTTTTGTTAAAAGTTCGCTTTCACTTGTACTCCAAAAAATCTAGGAGCTCCTGCAATAAAAGTTGGTATCCCAAAAGCACCTCCAGTATTCCCTGCATCCACAATAAATTCTTTATCTAAAGCATTATTCATAAAAAAAGTAAGCTCATAATCTTTATTGAAAACAAGACCTGTTTTAATATTTAAGATCCCATAACCATCTTGCGAAATTTCAGGTAAATTTGTTTCCTCAAAAAACACTTTAGACTTATAAGTATACGTTGGTCTAAAAAAGTAACGTAAATTATCGTTAGCATCTATGTTGACGTTAAATCCGGCAGAAAAAGAATTCTTAGGTGTTAATCTAAATGTATTTCCTGCTAAAGCTTGCTCATTTCCATTAGAATCTACATCGTCAAAAGAAGCATCTATATAACCATAATTAGCAAAAAAGCTTGATGTTTTTAAAAAAGCATATTGCAAAGCTACTTCAAAACCAAAAGAACTTGCATTACCACTATCTTCTGTAGTATTTGTTAAAACACCATTTTCTAATTTGGCTACCGAAGTTTGAAAGTTTGAATAATCATACATGTACGCATTTACATCAAACTGTAAACTGTTATTTAAGAATAATGATTTTGCGCCTACTTCATAAGACCAAACAGTTTCATCAGACAAAATAGTTGTTTCTATTGCTGTTACATTGATTACATTAGGTCTTCTTCCTCTAGAAGTTGTTCCGAATAATGTAATTTCTTCGTTTATTTCATAATTTATTGCAAAACGTCCCACTGCAGATAAAAAGTTGTCACTAGCTTCTATTTTTCCATTTGTGGGAGCAAATAATGTGTTTGGATAATTACCTGATAAATATCCTAAAACAGATGGTATTTCTGTATCTATAACCTCATAAGCAGCATTTATATTTTCTAATGTTGCTCTTAAGCCTAATGTAAATGATAATTTATCAGTAAGATCATAAGAAGCATCAGCAAAAATATCTCCAGAATAATTTTCTCCGAAATTAGTATACGTTTCTTTATTAAATGAATTTAACGGCGCGCCTGCAATTGCGCCAAATGTATTTGGGTCGTTTGGAATAGCTGGCAATAAAATTGGAACACCACCAACAACAAGATTTGCAGGATTTAATAATAACATGGCCACACTTCTTTCATTATATTCCCAAGGCACACTTTGCGAACCATCTTCGTAAAAGAAATTAGCTCCAAAAAAACCTCTAAACTTATCATCTGTATCAAAATTGAATCTAAACTCTTGGCTAAATTGTTTTCCTATTGATATCTCATTAAAAAACAACGCTGGCGCAACCGTTCCGTCTGCATCAAAAGCTTCATTAGAATCAAACTCTCTGTAAGCAGTTGTAGAAGTTACATCCCAAATATCATTAAAATCATGCTTTAAAATTGCTGTAACTCCCCAAACAGTTCTGTCTAAACCTAATTCTTCACCTCTTTCTAAATCAGCAAAAGTATTTGGATTTGTATCTCCGCCTAAAGGTGCGTAAGTTCCACTTTTAAAAGAAGTTCCTGGAGGTGTGTCTTTTTGCCAGTTTGCAATAACATCTAAAGTTGTATCATCATTTAATAAATATTTAAATGATGTTCTAAATGCTACAGTTTCTTTTCCGTTTAAATCTCCACCAGAAAGATTCTCAATAAAACCATCTCTTTTATTATAGATTGCAGCGGCTCTAAAAAATAATTTATCTTCTACCAAAGGAGCGTTATAATGTCCTGTTGCTAAAAACTGATTAAAGTTACCGTATCCTAACTTTACAGATCCAGATGTTTCATTTTTTGCTTTATTCTGAATGATATGCATTGCACCAATTTGTGCACCTCTTCCAAATAAAGTTCCTTGTGGTCCTTTTAAAACTTCTACACGTTCTATATCGTATAATTCTACAACAGAACCTCTAGATTTACTAATCGAAACTCCGTCTTGAAAAATAGAAACTCTTGGCTCTACTCTAGAATCTCCACTATCACTTGTAATTCCTCGAACTACAATCCCTGGATTATTAACACTTTGAATTTGTACTTGAAAACCTGGAACATATTCAGACAAAGCATCATATTCAAAAGTTCCTTGATTTTCTAAAAAATCTGTTCCGTAAGAAGTAATTGCAATGGGAACATCTTTGTTTTTTTGCTCTCTTTTTTGCGATGTTACCACAACACCTTCTAACATATAAGAGCTTTCTTTTAAGGTGAAATTCTGAATAATTTCTGATTTTGTAATTACTACTTGTTTTGTAATTGTATTGTAACCTATATATGATACTTGAATTACGTAAGTATTACTTGGCATTTTTTCTAATAAAAACGCTCCGTTACTATCAGAAGTTGTTCCCATAGACAAACCTTTTACAAAGATACTAGCGCCCATAATTGGCTCTCCTTGTTCGGTTGTAACTGTACCTTTTAACGCACCCGTATTTTGGGCATTCATATTGATGATACTAAAAAAAATAGCTATTGTAAATAAAAATTTAAAGTGCATTGTTTTTGAATTTATAGAATTGTTTATAGAATTCAAATTTATACTTACGGTATTAGAAGCTTGTTAGCTTAATGTAATTGTAGCGTTACTTATTTAAGTAAATACTGATGTTTATCATAAAAAATTCACAGAATAGTAATAGTTTATTTAACACTTCTTAACAAGTGGTTATTAATTTTAGACCCTTTTATTTTATCAGATAAAAAGCAAAAATGAATGCCAGAGTTATTAGGAAATAGTTATAATTTCCCTCCTAATTAGAAATAAACAACTTAAAAATCTCGCTTTTGCGAGATTTTTAGATTTTTAGAAATATCAAAGCCTTATCAAAGTTTCAAATTAAACGAAAAAAGCATTATTAAGCGATTTAAGACACTTTTTTATTTTTAACAAATGTTAATAATTTTTACACAAAATCTCTAATATCCCTTAAAATCAATCTTAAAATTTGTAACTTTGAGTTGTAAGAATTCGTCTTTTTGAGACGTTTTTTTTTGAAATAAATCGTCATCAGAATTAAAATGAAACACTACTCTTTACAAATAGATTATTTTTTCGTTATAAATTCTAAAAATGACCTAATTTAATTTTTACAATGAGCGAAGAAAAAAAACATAGTTATGATGCCTCGAGTATTCAGGCATTAGAAGGAATGGAGCATGTAAGAATGCGCCCATCGATGTATATTGGAGATGTTGGTGTTAGAGGTTTACACCATTTGGTTTATGAGGTTGTAGATAACTCTATTGATGAAGCAATGGGTGGTTATTGTGACACTATCAATGTTACAATTAACGAAGACAACTCGGTTACAACGAAAGATAATGGACGTGGAATTCCTGTTGGTATCCACCAAAAAGAAGGCGTTTCTGCACTACAAGTTGTAATGACAAAAATTGGTGCTGGAGGTAAATTTGACAAAGATTCGTACAAAGTTTCTGGAGGTTTGCATGGTGTTGGTGTAAGTTGTGTAAACGCATTATCAGAACATTTAACTGCAACAGTTCATAAAGATGGTAAACTTTGGCAACAAGAATACTCTAAAGGAAAAGCATTATATCCTGTAAAAACAATTGGCGAAACTGATTTCAACGGAACCGTTGTTACTTTCTTACCAGATAAAACAATTTTTCAACAAACTACAGAATTTAGTTACGATACGTTAGCTTCTCGTATGCGAGAATTAGCGTATTTAAACAAAGGAATTACAATTACTTTAACGGATAGACGTGAAACTGATGATGAAGGAAATTTTTTATCAGAAATTTTTCACAGTGATGAAGGTTTACCAGAATTTATTAGATATTTAGATTCTACACGAGAGCAATTAACTTCTACTGTAATTTCTATGGAAGGAGAGAAAAATGGGATTCCTGTTGAAGTTGCCATGGTGTATAACACTTCCTATGCAGAAAATTTACATTCGTATGTAAACAATATTAACACGCATGAAGGAGGAACACATTTAGCTGGTTTTAGACGTGGTTTAACAAGTACACTAAAAAAATATGCGGATGACTCTGGTTTATTAAAAAATGTAAAATTCGAAATTGCTGGTGATGACTTTAGAGAAGGTTTAACAGCAATTGTTTCTGTAAAAGTTCAAGAACCTCAGTTTGAAGGACAAACCAAAACAAAATTAGGAAATAGAGAAGTTACTTCTGCGGTATCTCAAGCTGTATCAGAAATGTTAACGGATTATTTAGAGGAAAATCCTAATGACGCAAAAATTATAGTTCAAAAAGTAATTTTAGCGGCTACTGCAAGACATGCTGCAAGAAAAGCACGTGAAATGGTGCAACGTAAAACAGTAATGAGCATTGGTGGTTTACCTGGTAAATTATCTGACTGTTCTGAAACTGACCCAGCACAATGTGAAATTTTCTTAGTTGAGGGAGATTCTGCAGGTGGAACAGCAAAACAAGGACGTGATCGTAATTTTCAAGCAATTTTACCACTTCGTGGAAAGATTTTGAATGTTGAAAAAGCAATGCAACACAAAGTTTTTGAAAACGAAGAAATCAAGAATATGTTTACAGCCTTAGGTGTTTCTATCGGTACAGAAGAAGATCCAAGAGCTTTAAATTTATCAAAAGTACGTTACCATAAAGTAGTTATTATGTGTGATGCCGATGTAGATGGATCACATATTGCAACGTTAATCTTAACATTCTTCTTTAGATATATGAGAGAAATGGTAGAACAAGGATATATTTATATAGCTACTCCTCCTTTATATTTAGTTAAAAAGGGACAAAAAAGAGAATATGCTTGGGATGACAATCAACGTGATATCATTGCTCAAAAATTAGGTGGTGGTGTTACTATCCAACGATATAAAGGTCTAGGAGAGATGAACGCAGAACAACTTTGGGACACTACAATGAATCCCGAATTTAGAACGCTACGAAAAGTAGTGATTGATAGTGGAACAGAAGCTGATAGAGTGTTCTCTATGTTAATGGGCGATGAAGTTCCACCCCGAAGAGCTTTTATTGAAAGAAATGCGAAATATGCAAATATAGACGCATAAAAAACCATTAATCCTATAAATTTTACACACTCCTTAATAAGAGTGTGTTTTTTTTTATATATTCGCTATAATTAACTAAACTTTAACACAAACAAAATTCAATAAAAAATGAAAAAATATATTTTAATTTTTATCGGAGTATTTACCATTGCTTTTCATTGTGCAGCCCAAGATAATTTTGAGAATATCCTTTTAGCAGATAAATCGGATTCCCAAAAACTATTACAAGCATATTTTGCCCCGGGGATGGAAGGTTTAATAAACGGAATGAACAATGGTTGGTACCATACGGCAAAGGTGCATAAAACTTTAGGCTTTGATTTTTCATTTGGTGCTAATCTTGCAACAGTACCTACAGAAAAGGAATTGTTTACTATTGCAGCATTAGGACTTTCTCAAAACATCTCATCAACATCTTCAACAGCATCTACTTTTGTCGGCCCAGATCAAACTACGAATTTCACCGTAAAAACCACTATCGACGGCAATAATGTTTCTGCGGATTTTTCTACTCCAGGCGGAATTACAGGCGATTTACCAATGAGCGCTATTCCGGCACCAATTCTTCAATTCTCATTAGGTTTACCAGGAGATATTGAAGTAATGGCACGATTTATTCCCACAATTGGTTTTGGTGAAGACGACGGGGAAGCAAATATGTTTGGTGTAGGACTTAAAAAAGAAATTACAAGTTGGTTTGGACCTATAGACAAACTTCCTTTACACGTTTCATTATTAGCAGCCTATACTAAAATGGATGTTAGTTATAATATAAATGTGGATAACGCAAATCTTACTGTTACTAACGGTTTAACAAAATTTGATTTATCTGCTTTTACTGTGCAAGCAATTGGATCCTTAAACTTCCCTATAATTAATGTGTATGGAGGTTTTGGATACAGCTCAGGCAGTTCTAACCTTAAAATTAGCGGACAATATGTGGGTAAGTTTACAGATGATACTACACAACAAACAAGAACAAAAACTTTAGAGATTCCTTCAGATTTTAATTTTGAATCTAAAGGACTAAGAACAACAGCTGGCTTAAGATTAAGTCTTGGATTTTTGAAAATTTTTGGTGCATACACTCTTCAAGAATACAATACATTTACCCTTGGAGCGGCCATAAGTATCAGATAACTATATTATTCATTTACCTATAGAAAGACATCAAATTTTGATGTCTTTTTTTATGAATATACTACATAAAAACATTTTTAAAATTGTATTTTTGTTTTTAAAGAAATATAAACACAAATAAAAATTAAATATATGAAAGTTACAGTTGTTGGTGCAGGTGCAGTAGGTGCAAGTTGTGCAGAATACATTGCTATTAAAGATTTTGCTTCAGAAGTAGTAATTCTTGACATTAAAGAAGGTTTTGCAGAAGGTAAAGCAATGGACTTAATGCAAACCGCATCCTTAAACGGATTTGATACTAAAATTTCTGGAAGCACAAATGATTATTCAAAAACTGCAAATTCTGATGTATGTGTAATTACATCTGGAATTCCTAGAAAACCAGGAATGACTCGTGAAGAATTAATTGGAATTAATGCTGGAATTGTAAAAACAGTATGTGCTAATTTAATTCAACATTCACCAGAAACGATCATTATTGTGGTTTCAAATCCTATGGATACTATGACTTATTTAGCTCATAAAACTACTGGATTACCAAAAAATAGAATTATCGGAATGGGTGGAGCATTAGATTCTGCACGTTTTAAATATAGATTAGCAGACGCTTTAGGTGCGCCTATCTCTGATGTAGACGGGATGGTAATTGGTGGTCATTCTGATACAGGAATGGTTCCTTTAACAAGATTAGCAACTCGTAATTCTGTTCCTGTTTCTGAGTTTATTTCTGCAGAAAGATTAGAACAAGTTTTACAAGATACTAAAGTTGGTGGTGCAACCTTAACGGGTTTATTAGGTACTTCTGCTTGGTATGCGCCAGGTGCAGCAGTTTCTGCAATGGTACAAGCAATTGCTTGTGATACTAAAAAAATATTCCCTTGTTCTACTTTATTAGCAGGTGAATATGGTTTAAATGATTTATGTATTGGAGTTCCTGTTGTTTTAGGTAAAAACGGAATTGAAAGCATTGTTGAAATCAATTTATCTGATGCTGAAAAAGCTCAAATAGTTGCTTCTGCTGCGGGTGTTTCTGCTACAAATGCTTTATTAGAATTATAAAAAAGTTTTTTATTTTACAATAAACTTTTCACACTTAAAAGCCTCAAAATTAAAAGTTTTGAGGCTTTTTCTTACCTACAAACTTTTAATACTTTGGAAATCACTTCCTTTTTGCTCTTCACTTTTTTCTGAAAACATTTTTTACTTTTTGATTTTTCGTAATTCATACAAAAATTGAATATTAATTCTTAAATCATCAAAATAAATCAAGAACAGCAATCAATTTTTCTTAGAAAAGATAAAGTCCGTATGTTTGTAAATTAATTGCCAAAATGAAAAAACAAACACACACGCTGTTAAAAAATGTATTCGGTTACGACACTTTTCGTCCGTTACAAGAAGAAATTATCAACAGAACATTAGACGGAAAAGATAGTTTTGTACTTATGCCAACGGGAGGTGGGAAATCTATTTGTTTTCAAATTCCTGCATTGATCTTTAACGGAATTACCATAGTAGTTTCGCCATTAATCTCTTTAATGAAGGACCAAGTACAAGCTTTAAAATCAAACGGAATAAAAGCCGATTTTTTTAATAGTTCTATTTCTTCACAAGAAGAAAACGAAGTTATTAACAAGGCCATGAACGGAGAATTACAGTTATTGTATTTATCTCCAGAAAAATTAATATCCGTGAGCAATACTTGGTTAAAAGAACTAAACATAAAATTAGTAGCTATTGACGAAGCGCATTGTGTAAGTATGTGGGGCCACGATTTTAGACCTGAATACACACAATTAAAAGTGTTTAGAAATTCGATTCCTGATGTTCCTTTTATGGCATTAACCGCCACTGCGGATAAATCTGCCAGAATAGATATTGAAGAACAATTAGGCTTAACAAACTCAAAATTATTTATTTCTTCTTTTGATAGAAAAAACTTAAGTATTGATGTACGAGGTCAAGTTCAGAAAAAGAAAAAATTACAAGAAATTGGAAATTTCATAGAACGAAGGAAAAACGAAAGCGGAATTATTTATTGTTTGAGCAGAAAAAACACAGAAGAAGTTGCCAGTTATCTTAAAGAAGAAGGACATTCTGTTGCGTTTTATCATGCAGGAATGAACTTTGAAGAAAGAGAACAAACCCAAACCGATTTTATAAATGATGACATCAAAATAATTGTTGCCACGATTGCTTTCGGAATGGGAATTGACAAATCGAACGTGCGTTTTGTAATTCATTATAATTTACCAAAAAACTTAGAAGGTTATTACCAAGAAATAGGACGTGCAGGAAGAGATGGATTGCCATCAGAAACTATTTTGTATTATAATATGCGCGATTTTGTGCTGTACAGTCAATTTGCAGATGACGGTGCAAATAGCGAAATGCAAAAAGAAAAACTTAATAGAATGCTTCAATTTACAGAAGCAAAATCGTGTAGAAGAAAAATATTATTATCCTATTTTGGAGAACATCTTACAGAAAATTGCGGCAATTGTGATGTTTGCGAAAATCCGCCAAAAGATTTTGATGGCACTATTTTAACGCAAAAAGCACTTTCTGGAATTGCAAGAATGAAAGAACAAGACGGAATTACCATGTTAATTAACGTTTTACGAGGAAGTAATAATGCCGATATTCATGAAAAACAGTATTTTAATTTAAAAACTTACGGAATTGGAAAAGATGTTAGCTTTTTTGATTGGCGAGATTACATCATTCAAATGGCAAATCAAGGATTGATAGAAATAATGTATAGCGAAAGTTCTGCCCTAAAAATATCACCTATTGGATGGCAAGTTTTAAGAGGAGAAAAAACAATTAGATTAACAACACCTATTAGCGCTGCCGATAAAAAGAAAAATCAAAAAGTTATCAAAACAGCATCCGAAGGCGAACCAAACAAAGACTTATTTACAGAACTAAAAAAAATACGATTATCGATATCAAAAGAAGAAAATATGCCCGCATATATTATTTTTAATGATAAAACATTAAAATTAATGTCGATTTCACAACCAACTACCGAAAATGAATTTTTAGCGATTTCTGGAGTTGGAATGAACAAAATGGAAAAATATGGTGAAGAGTTTATGAATGTAATTCGTACATTTAAGAACGTAGCAAAACCAAAAAAAATTACTACAATCCAAAAAACTTTTAACCTTTACAACGAAGGATTAAACCCTGCTGAAATTGCAGAAGAAAGAAGTTTATCTATAACCACTATTTTTTCTCATTTATCTCAATTATATATGGAAGGAAAAGAGGTGGATTTAGAAAAACTAGTTAGTAAAGAAGTCGTAGATAAAGTAAGAATTGCCTTTAATGAATTGGAAAGAAAAATAGAATTAAAGCCAATTTACGAAAAACTAAACGAAGAAGTTTCTTATGGAGAAATACGATTAAGTATTACACTGATTTTAAAAAACGAATAACTACTATTAAAAAAACCTCACAGGTTTTCAAAACCTTTTAGGCTTAAAATTAAGTTTATTTTTTAAGACAATCCAGAGATAACTCCATTATTATCAATCGTCATATTTTCTGATGCAGGATGATCTGGCAAACCTGGCATTCGCATCATTTTTCCTAAAATAGGAATGATAAACTCTGCTCCTGCTGCGATTTCAATTTCTCTAACAGTTACAGTAAAATTTTCTGGTCTTCCTATTAAATTTTCATCATCAGAAAAAGATTTTTGAGTTTTTGCCATACAAATCGCAAAATCGTTAAATCCTAATCTATTAATTCTTCTTAAATTTAACTGCGCTAATTTACTGTACTCAACATTTTTTGCTCCGTAAATTTCTTTGGCAATGATTTCTATTTTATCAGTTACTGGTGATTTCCAATAATACAAAGGCTTGTATTGACTCGCTTTGTTGTCAACAACATTTACAACCGCTTTTGCTAAATCGATCATTCCCTCTCCGCCTTTCTCCCATCCTTCAGACAAAACAGCCTCCACACCTAAACTAGCACAGGCATCAACCACAAAAGCAACCTCTTCATCAGAATCTGTACTAAAAGAATTGATAGCAACCACAGGCTCAATATTAAATTTTCTAATGTTTTCGATGTGTTTTTCAAGATTTTTAAATCCAATTTTAACTTTTTCTAAATCTGGAATATTATATGCATCCTTTGTTGCACCACCATGATGACGCAAAGCACGAATTGTTGCAACTAAAACCACACATTTTGGATTTAGATTTGCAAATTGAGATTTGATATTTAGAAATTTTTCTGCGCCTAAATCGGCACCAAAACCAGCTTCTGTAACCACATAATTAGATAAGGACAACCCCATTTTTGTTGCAATAATCGTATTAGTTCCTTGTGCAATATTTGCAAACGGTCCGCCATGAATAATTGCCGGATTTCCTTCTAAAGTTTGCACCAAATTTGGTTTTATAGCATCTTTTAACAAAATAGCCATGGCATTTTCTGCTTTTAAATCGCGTGCAAAAACGGGTTTATTATCAAAAGTAAACCCTATAAAAATGTTCCCTAAACGCTGTTTTAAATTTTCTAAATCAGAAGCCATGCATAAGATCGCCATTACTTCTGACGCTGGTGTTATATTAAATCCGTCTTGCCTAGGTACTCCGTTAGACGTACCTCCTAGACCAATGGTAATCTCACGTAAAGATCGATCATTCATATCAATCACACGTTTCCAAAGAATCGTTCTCGGATCAATATTTAAATTATTGGTTTTACTTTGAATATTATTATCTATTAAAGCCGATAAAAAATTATTGGCTTTTTCAACGGCATTAAAATCGCCGGTAAAATGCAGATTGATATCTTCCATGGGCACAACTTGCGAATATCCGCCACCGGCAGCACCGCCTTTCATGCCAAAAACCGGACCTAAAGAAGGTTCTCTTAAAACCACAGTTGCTTGTTTACCTATTTTATTTAGCCCCTCTATCAATCCAATCGAAACTGTTGTTTTTCCTTCACCGGCAGGAGTTGGCGTTAACGCCGTAACCAACACTAAATTATTCTTTTCAATTTTATCATCATCAATCAAATACAAAGGAAGCTTCGCTTTATATTTTCCATACATTTCTAAATCATCTTCATCCACATTCATTTTTGTAGCAATATTTTTTATATGTTGAAGATTTTGAGCCTGAGCAATCGAAATATCAGATAAATGTGCCATATATGTAAATTAAAGGTGATTATTTTATCAATTTAAAACATAAATATAGTTAATTTTAAGGCTTTGTAATCAGATGAAAATTATTTCTTTAAAATCAATCAAAAAAAACAACAATATAAATATGTAAAATAATTGCTTGGCCTACTTTGAAATACTATATTTGCACGTTTTAAAAAAAAGAAAGTCGACAAAAAATAAATAACATGCAAAACAAAGGACTTATTAAATTATTCGCAATCCTTTTTGGATTAGTGAGTTTATATCAATTATCATTTACGTTTTTAGCTACCAAAGTTGAAGATGACGCAGTTGCATTCGCTGCTACGAAAGGTACTGGTAATGACGCAAGACAAAAAGCTGCTTTCGAAAGAAAGTACTTAGATAGTGTTGCAAATGATAATATTATAGATTTAGGTTTTACTAAATTTAGCTACAATGATGTAAAAGACAAAGAGATGAATCTTGGTCTTGATTTAAAAGGTGGTATTAATGCTATTTTACAAGTTTCTGTAAAAGAAGTTTTAAAAAGCTTATCAAACGACTCTAAAAATGTTGCTTTTAATGCTGCATTAGATGCTGCTGATGAAAGACAAAAAAATAGTAACGCTACCTATTTAGACTTGTTTTTTGAGGAATTTGAAAAAGTTGCTGGAACTACAAAATTAAGCGACCCTTCTATTTTTGGAACAAAAGCGTTAACCGATAAAATTTCTTTTAACGAAGCAAATTCTTCTGTTAAAGAAACTTTACAAGAAGAAATTAACAGTTCTATTGGTACTGCATTTGAAGTATTAAGAAGTAGAATTGATAAATTTGGGGTTACACAACCAAACATTCAAAGAATTGGTAATTCTGGTAGAATTCAGATTGAATTACCTGGCGCTAAAGACATTGAGCGTGTTACAAAATTAATTACAAGCAAAGCAGAATTACAATTTTGGGAAGTACATACAAATGCAGAAGTGCAAAACTTCTTCTTTGCAGCTAACGATAAAGTAGCAGAATTACTAAAAGGAAATTCGGTAGTTGAAACAGCAAAAGATTCTCTTAAAAAAGATGATATTGATGATTTATTAGGAGAAACGTTAGATTCTACGAAAGTTCAAAAAAACCTATTCACATACTTATTTCCTAATGTAGCGCAATCTCAGCAACAATTAAGTTCTTTAGTAGCGCAAGCAAGAGTTTTAGATACAGCTACGGTAAATAATTTATTAAAGAAAAAAGAAGTTTTAGCTTTATTACCAGCAGAATTAAGATATACTAAGTTTTTATGGGACTACAAGTCTAATAAAGGAGCAGATGGAACAGAATTAATTGGTTTATATGCCATTAAAGGGAATAGAACAAACACTCCAAACATAGAAGGTGATGTTATTTTAGATGCTTCTCAAGTATTTGACCAATTAAACAAGCCAGAAGTTTCTATGACTATGAATAGTTCTGGATCTAAACAATGGGAAAAATTAACTGGTGATAATACTGGTAAATTTGTTGCTGTTGTTTTAGATGATTATGTATATACTGCGCCATCTGTACCTGGAGCAATTGTTGGTGGTAGAACATCTATTTCTGGTGGAAGTATGACTATTACGGAAGCAGAAGATATTGCTACCGTTTTAAAAGCTGGTAAATTACCTGCAGCTGCAAGAATTATTCAAGCAGAAGTTGTTGGACCATCTTTAGGTCAAGAAGCAATTGACGCAAGTTTTATCTCTTTTGGTATCGCTATTTTCTTAGTATTACTTTGGATGATTTTATACTATGGTAAAGCAGGTATCTACGCAGATATCGCTTTATCTGTAAACATTTTATTTATATTCGGAATTTTAGCATCCTTTAATGCTGTTTTAACATTACCTGGTATTGCCGGTATTATTTTAACTATTGGTATGTCTGTAGATGCTAACGTAATTATCTTTGAAAGGATCAAAGAAGGTTTATCTGCTAAAAAAGGATTAAAGCAATCTGTTGATGAAGGTTTCTCTATTAAAGGAGCTTTATCTGCAATTATTGATGCAAATATCACGACGTTGTTAACAGGTGTTATCTTATATGTTTTTGGTACAGGACCAATTAAAGGTTTTGCATTAACATTAATGATAGGTATTGCAACTTCGTTATTTACAGCGGTATTTATTACACGTTTATTAATTGACAGAGCCGTTGATAAAGGAACTAACTTAACATTAAACACTTCTTTTTCTAAAGGATGGTTTGAAAACATTGACATCCAATACATCAGAAAACGTAAAATTGCGTACATGATTTCTGGAACTATTATTATTGGAGGTTTAATTTCTATTTTCACTATCGGATTAAAACAAGGAGTTGACTTTAAAGGAGGACGTTCTTATGTTGTTCGTTTTGATCAAGCTATGAGTGCTACAGAAGTTGCAGGTACTTTAAAAGGCGCTTTTGGTACTGCACCAGAAGTTAAAACATACGGTACAGATCATCAATTAAAAATAACAACTGTTTATAAAATTGAAGAAGAAGGTCAGCAAGTTGATGAAGAAGTTCAAAATGCATTATTTACAGGATTAAAACCATATTTAGGGAATACAACTTACGAAAACTTTAAACCTGGATTTGAGAAAGCAGGAAGCGGAGTTATGAGTTACATTAAAGTAGAACCAACTATTGCAGATGATATTAAAACATCAGCATTATATGCCGTTTTAGGATCTTTATTAGTCGTTTTCTTATACATCTTACTAAGATTTAGAAAAGTATCTTTTAGTATTGGTGCTGTTGCAGCTGTTTTTCATGACGTTTTAATTGTATTAGGTGTATTTTCAATAACATACAGCTTTATGCCTTTTGATATGGAAATAGATCAATCTTTTATTGCGGCTATTTTAACCGTCGTCGGTTACTCCTTAAATGATACCGTAATTATATTTGATAGAATTAGAGAGTTTACCAACGAACGTAGAGGAAAACATAATGTACTAATTAACGACGCTATTAATAAAACCCTAGGAAGAACCATAAATACTTCTTTAACTACATTACTAGTAATGTTAGCAATCTTCTTATTTGGTGGAGATTCTATTAAAGGATTTATGTTTGCATTAATCGTAGGTATTGTAGTTGGTACGTATTCATCTATATTTGTTGCTACACCTATTATGTATGACATGACAAAAAAAGAAGACAGAGATAACTAATTAAATTTTAAAATACATAAAACCGTTTTCTTTTGTGACACAGAAATATGTTCAGCAAAAGAAAACGGTTTTTTCATTAAAATTTAGTCACAATATTGCACCCTATGAAAATTATAAAACTTCACGATTTATATTTTAAACCGTTTATCAATAAAGACGAAATTTCTAAGATTGTAAAACAATTAGCTTTAGAAATAAAAGCAGATTTACCTAAAGATGAAGTACCTATTTTTGTGGGTATTTTAAATGGTTGTTTTCTTTTTGCTGCAGATTTTATAAGAGAATACAAAGGTGATTGTGAAGTGTCTTTTGTAAAACTAGCATCTTATGAAGGAACATCAACTACAGAAAATGTGAAACATCTAGTTGGTATAAACGAAGATTTAACAGGTAGAACTGTAATTATTTTAGAAGATATCATAGACACAGGTAATACACTTCAAGAAATATATAATATCTTTAGAGACAAAAATGTAAAGCAGCTTAAAGTTGCTACATTATTCTTTAAACCAGATGTATTTAAAAAAGAACTTCCTATAAATTATGTAGGAAAAGATATTGAAGATAAATTTATTGTGGGATATGGATTAGATTATAATAATTTAGGCAGAAATTACCCAGAAATATACCAACTAACAACACAACCTAAAATGAAAAACATTGTATTATTTGGCCCTCCAGGTGCAGGAAAAGGAACGCAAGCAACATTACTAAAAAAGAAATATGATTTGTTGCATATTTCTACTGGAGATGTTTTTAGATTTAATATTAAAAATGAAACAGCTTTAGGAAAACTTGCTAAAAGTTATATGGATCAAGGTGATTTAGTACCTGATGAAGTAACCATTAATATGTTAAAAGCAGAAGTAGAAAAAAATGCGGATGCAAATGGATTTATTTTTGACGGATTTCCAAGAACAGAATCTCAAGCCATTGCTTTGGATGAATTTTTATCTGAAAAAGGTGAGTCTATAAATGGAATGGTTGCCTTAGAAGTACCAGAAGATTTATTAGTAGCTCGTTTACTTGAAAGAGGTAAAACAAGCGGAAGAACAGATGATACCGATGAAGATAAAATTAGAAATCGTTTTAATGAATACAACACTAAAACAGCTATTTTAAAAGACTTTTATCAAGCGCAAGGAAATTATTACGGAATAAATGGTGTAGGTCATATTGATGAGATTACGGCACGTTTATCTGAAGTATTTGATACGCTATAAAAATTAATTGTTTAACGGTAAAGGATTTTAACACAAACGAACCTAAACAATTAAACGATTACACAATTACACAATACATAGAAATAATGACTGAGGGAAATTTTGTTGATTACATAAAAATATATGCTTCTTCTGGAAAAGGCGGACAAGGTTCTGTACATCTTCACAGAGAAAAATTTATAACAAAAGGTGGTCCAGATGGTGGAGATGGCGGACGTGGAGGTCATATTATTTTGCGTGGTGATAAAAATATGTGGACACTTTTTCACCTAAAATTTAAACGTCATTTTAGAGCTGAAGGTGGTGGAGCTGGTAGTAAAAGTAGAAGTTCTGGTCATGATGCAGAAGATATTTATGTAGATGTGCCTTTAGGAACCATCATTAGAGATGCAGATACCAATGAAATTATTGTTGAAATAACAGAAGATAAAAAAGAAGTTATTTTATTAGAAGGTGGAAAAGGCGGACTTGGAAACTGGAATTTTAGAACCTCAACAAATCAAACTCCCAGATATGCACAACCTGGTATTGATGGTGTAGATGGTTGGTTTAGAATTGAATTAAAATTATTAGCAGATGTTGGCTTGGTTGGTTTCCCAAATGCGGGTAAATCTACCCTATTATCTGTTTTAACCTCTGCAAAACCTAAAATTGCAGATTATGCATTTACAACCTTAAAACCTAACCTAGGCATCGTTGAACACAGAAATCATCAAACATTTGTAATTGCAGATATCCCTGGAATTATAGAAGGTGCCGCTGATGGAAAAGGTTTAGGACATCGTTTTTTAAGACATATTGAACGTAATTCTGCCTTATTATTTTTAATTCCTGCAGATAGTGATAACATCAACAAAGAGTATGAAGTTTTATTGAATGAATTAAAAAAATACAATCCGGAGTTGTTAGATAAAGAGCGTTTATTAGCTATTTCTAAAACAGATATGTTAGATGACGAATTAAAGGCTGAAATAAAAGCAGATCTACCTAAAGAGGTTAAAACGCTATTTATATCATCTGTTGCAGAAACCGGATTACAAGAATTGAAAGATGAACTTTGGAAAATACTAAATTAAGCAGGTAAGGTAAAATAAAATGTAGTACCCACATTTACTTGACTTTTTAGATAAATTCTACCATTATTTCTATTGATTATTTTCTTCACTAAAGATAATCCTATACCTGCATTATTCATGGTCTTGACTTCTAATCTTTGAAATAATTTAAATATTTTTTCATGGTACTTTTCATCAATACCAATTCCATTATCCTTGACCGAAAAAATGTAGTTGTTTTTTTCTAATGTATAATCAATCTCTATTTTACGTATTTCTTTATCGTTATATTTAATTCCATTTTGAATTAAATTTTGAAACACTTGAAGTATTTGAGATTTATTAATTACAATAGTCGGCAACTTTTTTTGAATAGAAATTAAACAATTTTCATTAGTATTTAACAGCGCTAATTCCTTTATTAACACATCTAAATCTACAGGTTCTAATTTACTCGAAACTTCATTTTGCAAAGAATAATTTAAAACACCCTGAATAATTAAATCCATTTGAACCACTTGTTTATCTAACAAATCTAAATTTTCCTTAACCCCCTCAAGATCATTATATTGTATTGCCTCTTTAGCCCATGATGATAAAGCAACAATATTACTAAGAGGTGTCTTTAAATCATGGGAAACAACGAAACCAAATTCTTCTAAATCTAAATTTTTCTCTTCTAAATCTTTCGCTTTTTTTTCTAAATCTAAAGTTTTGGCTTTCGCTTTTTTTTGCAAAGCTCTATTAAGTCTCGCTATCTTTCTTCTAAATAAATTTGAACCACTTTGTACAATAAAAGAAAACACAAATAACACAATAAAAGAACTTAAAACAGCTTTATACAACGTTACTTCTGCATTAGAAACCATTAATTTTTGCAGCAAATGAATAAATATAGAAACTAAAAAAACATTTACAAAAATTCTATTATTAAAGAGCAAAACAGAACCAAAAATAAAAACGTAAAAGCCTAGTAAAAATTGAATATGGAAATTATTAAGAGAAAGATTAATAATTAGATAATGAGAAAACAGAAGTATCAGAAAAAAAACAATCCATCCAAAATATGCTTTTATTTTTCTTTTTAATATGAAAGGTAAAATACTAACAATTAAAAAAAGGATTGCAAAAAACTCTCTAGCACCTTCTATTATAATATTTTCTAGACGATAACTATCAAAAAAATATGAAAAAACAAAAAGACTAGGTCCTATTAAAAAAAGTATTAAACTGTTATTTTTTACTTCAAAATCTTCTACTCTTCCAAGTTTTCGTAATTTTTTTCTAAGGTCATTCATCTGAAGCATACCAACATAACTTGGCCATATTTTTATTGGGGGTTATAAAAATTATTATTGTAAAGGTACTATTTTTTATAAATGCCCTTACAATTAATGCATAAGCAAAATCCTTAATTTTACTTTGTACATTTCAATTCGAGAAATTTATATTTAGAAAGAGGCTGATAGACTGCAAACTAAATAAAAACAGCCTACTCTTTAAGTAGTATCTTTAACTTTAATCTATATTTTGAGGAAACAGGGATTCCTCTTTTAATTGCAGGATTTATTGTAGGTAAGTTTTTAATGCTTTGCTTTAAAACACTTTCTAATTGAGGTAATTGGGTTTGTAAATTTTCTGTGGATGTAATTTCTTGTAAAACAATTTGTCCTTTTGCATTAATTAAAATATCAGCAAAAACATCTTCATCTATAGAATCTTTGATAAACAATGAATGCATTTGTAATTCTAAACTAATTTTCTGATGAATGGAATTTCTAAAACAATCGGATAATTTTGAGGTATCAATCAAAGAATCACATTCCTTAAAAGAAGGAGAGAAATCTACCCTGGTAAAATCTACAATCGTATCAACAACTTTAAGATTTTTGTTTTTTGAGAATGTAAACTTATCGCACGAAGTGCAAAAAAGGACAAAAATAAAAACAGCTACTACACGCATTTACTTAAAAATCTAATAATGTGTGAATTTACTAAATTTTGTTGAGTTTACTCCTCCAAATTTTCACCTTTCATAAAATAGTCATTTTTAATGTCTTTTATTCTACGCTCTACAAAATTGGTAATCTGTTCATCTTTACTATACTGATATCTCATATACTTTTTATACAATTTGTAACCCATTTTTTTATCTTCGTAATAATCATCCGTAAGTTTTGCCAATTGAAACAACGCTTTGTAATTATTAGAATTTTCAGCATACGCTTTTTCAAAATTTGCCATCGCTAAAAGCGGCTCATTCTTTTCATAATGCACAGTTGCCAAACCATAATATTCTTCATCTCTTTTTTCTTTTCCAATATATGTAGCCATCCTATAATTAAGAGTTGCATATTTATAGTCTTTTTCTTTAAGCGCAATATGACCTAAATAGGTTAATGCTTTAAAATCTTCTCGATCTAAATCAGATACTTTATTAAAATATGTTTTTGCCTTTTGTAAACTGTCTAAATTATAATAGGTTCTGCCCAACATAGACTTACTATAGGTGTCTTTTGTATCAATAGAATCTAAATTTAATAAAAACGGAATTGCTTCTTTATAGTTCTCGTCTCTAAATAATTGATTAATTTTTAGCCTATTTAAGCTGATGTGATCTTTATCAATAGCTAATCCTTTTACTACAAATAGTTGAGTAGAATCTACATCTCTTAACTTATTAAAACTTGTTGCTAAATTTACAATCGCATTTAAATGAAGTGTATCTTTTTTGTAGGTAGCAATAAAACTATTAATCATTCTATCTCTGTCATTTTTAAGAGCATACGCCAAAGCTAATTGATAGGAATAATTAGCATTTAACGCATCGTTATCAATTAAATATTTAAAAATTGAGATTGCTTGATCTCCTTTTTTAGTGTTGATATATAATTTACCTAATTGATACTTTAACACCAGATTTAAAGAATCTTTGGCTAAAATATCTTCATAAATTTCTATTGATTTGCCCAATAATTGCAATCGTTGGTAATTTTTAGCCAACTTTAATTTTACATTTTCATCCTCTTTAAAAACGAGTGCTTTTTCTAAAAACTCAGCAGCTTTTTTAAAATCGTCTATAGATTCATAAATTACGGCTTTTTTATAGTTGGATAAAAATGTAGGATCATTTTTATCTAATTCTTGCAAAGCTAATTTGTACCTGCCTTTTTCAAACAAACTGTCGGCAATAATAAAAGTCGAAGTTTGCGCTCCGACTTTTAAATATCCAAATAATAATACAATTAAAAAACTCTTTTTCATAACCGTTTTTTTTAGTCTACTACAAGTGTAAAAGGAATAGAATATGTTACAGCTACAGCTTTCCCTTCTTGTTCCCCTGGAGTTACTTTTGGCAATAAATCCATAACTCTAATCACTTCTTTTTCTATTTTTTCATGTGGAGCTCTTGCTTTTATATCTATAATATTTCCATCAGCACCAATTTTAAAACCGATGAATACTCTTTTCCTACCCGGTTCTAAACCTAAAGTTTTCATCAAATTAGCATCAAAATTCATAGCAAAATGCTGTTGAATATTTTTAGAAAAACAATCTTTATCTCCAGATTCACAACCAGGAAAAGTGGGTGCTTTATCAATTTTTAAGAATGAGATTTCTTTTCTTTCTTCCACTTCTGTTGCAGAATTATCTTTATTAAATTCATTTGGATCTAACTTGAGAAACATGACTTTTCTTCCGTTTTTCATTTGATAAATCTCATAATCTTCCAAAGTTAATTTCGCACCTCTTTCTATTGCTCCTTTTAAAGTATTTTCTAATTCATTCATTTCATCATTAGTCAAATCATTTTGAGACACTTTTTTAAAGTCCTCTGGAATTTTTACCCCAATAAAAAGATCAAAATACGAGTAATTATCTTTACTTTCAACTATTTTTAATTCTCCATTGTTTACTGATACATACATTTTTCGTAGTTCTTTTTTAGCTACAACTTCCTCTGATAAATTATCAGAACAAGAACTATAAAAAAACATACTTGCTAACATTGGAATCAAAACCAAATATTTTAGTTGATTCATTTTTTTTGATTGTGTTTTTGTCATCATCATAATTCTTTTTTTAATGAAGGATTGTTTGTAAAATTGATTGATAAACGAAATGTTTTCAACCTGAAAAAAGTTGGATAATAAATTATTTATATACGTTTCTTTAGTTTCTGATTTGGCTACAATTGCATCAGAAATATATTCATGCACCAAGGTAATTCGCTGCTGATAGAAATAAATCATCGGATTGAACCACATCACAATTTTTAGAAATTCGAATAGTAATAAATCTAAAGAATGCTTTTGTTTGCTGTGTACTAATTCGTGCTGAATGATTTTAGTTCTCTTGCTTTCATCAATATTTTTACCTAAAAAAACATAGTTGAAAAACGAAAATGCTTGGGTTTGATTCGGAATTAAAATCAACGTAAAATCTTGTTGTTTTACAACTTCATAGGTTCTAATTAAGTTGATAATCTTTATTAATTTAATCAGAAATAGGATTGAAAATAAGCAAACTCCCATCCAAAATAAAACAGTGATATAGTTTACAGATTCGTAAAAAGTAGTTTCCGTAATTGAATTCTGAATTACTTTTTCTGGTGATAAAAAAATCTCAGGCAACTGCACCACAAACTCTTTCGGAACTGCTTTTTTAAAACTTGGTATTTTTACAAACGGAATTAAAAAAGACAACATTGGCGTTGCTAATAAATACCATCTGTTTTTAATGAAAAACGTTTCTTTGCTTAAAAAGAAATCATAAATAGCCAAAAATAACACTTGAAATAATATGACTTGTAGAATATAATTGATCATAGCTTTTTATTTTTAAAGGTTCTCGATACAATTTTGATGAAAAATCAAAATCACTCGAACTGACAACTTCTTAATACTGTTACTGCAACTGAAAACTGCAACTGCCTACTGAAAACTGAAAACTGTTACTGCAAACGAATACTGCAACTGAAAACTGCAAACTGAAACTGAATACTGAAAACTACTTCTTATTCACTTCTTTTAATATTGATTCCAATTCAGCAACATCCATTTTATTTTCTTTCACAAAAAAGGACACCAAACTTTTAAAAGAACCATCAAAATAACCATTCATTATTTTATGCAAACTTTGGTTGCTATACGTTTCTTTATCAATAATAGGATAATATAAATACCCTCTTCCCTCTTGTTTGTGCCCAACAAATTCTTTGGTTTCTAAAATTCTGATGATCGTAGAAACGGTATTATATGCTGGTTTTGGTTCGGGTAATTCATCAATCACATCTTTTACAGAGGTTTCTTGTAAATCCCACAAAACTTGCATAATTTGTTCCTCGGCTTTTGTTAATTGTTTGTCCATTTTATCAACTAAGTTTTTAGTTTATAAATACAAATATAACTAAATAGTTAGTTTAAACTAATTTTTTAGTTGAAAAAATCAACTTTAGCTGTAATCTTAAAATAATGCGCATAAAAAAAGGCTTGTAATCCATTGAATTACAAGCCTTTTTAATATAAAGTAAACTTTATTATTCTTTCTCAGTCATTTTCTTAACGTAATCTGTAATAATTACAATTTGCGTTGGACCTACTTTACCCTCAATATATTTGGCATTTTCATGATCTAAAGAAATTCTTCTTACTGCAGTTCCTTGTTTTGCAACCATGCTAGAACCTTTTACTTTTAAGTCTTTTATTAAAACTACAGAATCTCCAGCCTCTAAAATAACACCATTTACATCTCTATGAATAATTTTTTCACTTTCAGATAAATGATCTCCAGATTCTTTCGCAAAACTTAATTCATCATCTTCCATGTACATCATTCCCAATAAATCTACTGGCCAACCTTCTTTTTTTAAACGGTGTAACATTCTCCAAGCAACCACTTTTACAGCTCTAAATTCGCTCCACATAGAATCGTTTAAACAACGCCAATGATTTGCATCCACTTCCTCTGGGTTCTCAATTTGAGTAACACAAGTTTCACAAGCCAACACACTTCCATCAACGCCACCGCCACCAGTAATACTTGGTTTTACGTCATACACTGATAAATTATTGGTTGACGTACATAACTCACATTTTGCACCACTTCTGCTTTCTAAATCTTCTTGTAAACTCATTATATTTTTTTTGTTGCACAAAAGTACATTTTTAAAGTAAAACTCATTATTTTTATTGAATGAAATTAGAAAGCGAAAGACTTATTATTAGAGATTTTGAAATAAATGATGCTCCTTTTTATTTTGAATTATTTAATGATCCAGATTGGATACGTTTTATAAATGATAAAAATTTAAAATCTATAGAAGAAACGGCAACTTTTCTAAAGAAAATGAAAGGTTCTATATTAGACGGATTAGGATATTTTACAGTTATTTTAAAAGAAACAAACGAGGCTATAGGAGTTTCTACAGCGTTAAAAAGAGATAATTTAGAATTTGTAGATATTGGTTATGGCTTTTTACCTAAAGGTAGAGGAAAAGGGTATGCAAAAGAAGCCACTTTATTAATTATTGATTATGTAGACAAAACTTTTAAACAAGAAAAGGTGCTTGCTTTTACAATGCCAGAAAATCAGAATTCACAAAAATTATTACAAAAACTATGTTTTAAATTTATTGGAAACCAAGTTGTTTTTAACGATAAAGAAGATGCAGTTTTTGAGTACCTTTTTTAAAAAATCAGTTTTTATCCGAATGTCCTAAATGTTTATTAGGCGCAATTTCATCTCTTACCAATTGTTTTAATTCTTTAATATCAGGAAATCCACCATTTTCTTTTCTACACCAAATTAGTCTTTTATTAACATATATTTTAAAAATACCTGCTGCAGCTGGTTTTAGTGTTAATTCGCTAATTTCTGTTTCAAAAGTGGTTAGTAATTCTTGCGCCATCCAAGAAGAACGCAACAGCCACTTACATTTTGGACAATATTTTATAATGATTTTAGTTTCCAAATTTTTAAATTTCTAAAGACGTAAATTTAAAGGAAGTTCCATCAAACAAACCTTTGTCTGATAATTTTAAAGACGGAATGACCAATAACGCCATAAAAGACAAACTCATATAAGGAGCGCGTAATTTACTGCCCATTTGTTTGGCCATTTTATCTAATTCCGTGTACGATTTTCCAATCTCTTGAGCAGATAAATCAGACATGATTCCCGCAACAGGCAACGAAACTATTTTTTCTTCGGATGCATTTACAGCACAAACTCCTCCGCTGTTTTCAATAATTAAATTCACTGCTTTGCAAATCATTTCATCGGAAACGCCAACCGCAATTATATTATGAGAATCGTGTCCAACAGAACTTGCAATCGCGCCTTCTTTTAATCCAAAATTTTTGATAAAAGCAATTGCTGGTTTATCATTTTGATACCGATTTACAACGGTCATTTTTAAAACATCCGTTGCTGTGTTCGAAACTAAATTTCCATCAACAATTAAAGAAGTTGCTTCAATTTGATTGGTTACCAACTCACCATCCAACGCTTCAATCACTCTAATTTTTTTGGATACCGAATCAAATCTAAAATCAGAAACTTTTTTTGTATCCGTATTAAAATTATTTAAGACTTCAAAATCAACCGATTTCACAAAACTTTCTCCGTTTTTAGCAACCAATTCTCCATTAATATAGGTTTCTAAAACGTTGAACTTCTCTAAATTATCAACCACAACAAAATCAGCAAAATCATTTTTTTGCAACAAACCAACTTGTAAATTATAATGTTTCACCGGATTTATACAAGCTGCTTGCAACACTTTAAAAACATCCATTCCTTTTGCAACCGCTCTTTCACACAATTGATTGATGTGCCCTAACAATAAATCATCTGGATGTTTATCATCTGAACAAAACATCATATTCTCGTAATTTTCTGGCAATAAATCAATTAAAGCTTCAAAGTTTTTTGCGGCAGAACCTTCTCTAATAATCACTTTCATTCCTTTTGCTAATTTCTCTTTTGCTTCTTCAAAAGAAAAACACTCGTGATCTGTAGAAATTCCTGCAGAAATATATTTGGTAACATCATCGCCTCTTAAACCTGGCGCGTGTCCATCAATGGGTTTATTGTTATTTTTTGCATGTTGAATCTTTTTTAAAACTTCATCATCATCGAACAAAACCCCCGGATAATTCATCATTTCGGCCAAATATAAAATATCCGGATTTTCCATCATCACTTTAATATCGTCAGCATCTATAATTGCTCCTGCACTTTCAAAAGAAGTTGCTGGCACACAACTTGGTGCGCCAAAATTAAATTTCAACGGAACTTTTTTTCCGTTTTCAATCATAAACTCCACACCTTTTACACCTAATACATTGGCAATTTCATGCGGATCAGAAACCGTTGCAACAGTTCCGTGAAGTACAGCGATTTTGGCAAATTCAGACGGCACTAACATCGAGCTTTCAATATGAATATGCGCATCTACAAAACCTGGTAAAATATAGTTTTCATTAGCATGATTTGAAGCACGAATTTCTGTAATTTTTCCGTTTTCTACCTCAACTTCACCTTTGTAAATTCGTTTATTTTGGATGTCTACGATGTTTCCTTGTACAATCATTTTTACTTATTTTGTACAAAACTACAAATAATAAAAAGGGATTTTAGAAAATGTAAATAGAAAATTCTATTTTTGATTATGGATGAAAAAAAAATGTACTCAGATTTCGAAAATTGGACAAAAGACAAACAATTTTCTTTACAGGATTTATTTCCTTCAATTGCCAAAACTGATATTTTTCATATCGATTTGAGCATACAAAATACAACCGTAAAAACCGTAGAAGAATTTAATAATCTAACTAATTTTCAGCAAAAAATTGAAGAGATTCAATTAGCAAATCCTACTAAAATAATTGCTGGTGGTTATTTAGAAAAACGAGCTTTATACACTTCTGATATCTACAACTCAAAAAACTCATCCCAAAAAAGAAATATTCATTTAGGAGTCGATTTTTGGTTACCAGAAAACACGGAAATTCACGCCCTTTTTAATGGTGAAGTAGTTTGTGCTATTTATCAGGATTCGCACAAAGGCTATGGCGGATTTATCATTTTAAAACATACTTTTAGTGAAACCGAATTTTATACTTTGTATGGTCATCTTTCTAAAAAAAGTATATCCAAATTTACAATTGGCGATACAATTAAAAAAGGCGAACAAATTGGCTTTTTAGGAAATACATTAGAAAATGGCGATTGGGTTCCGCATTTACATTTTCAAATAATGGTATCCTTATTAGACTTTAAAGATGATTTCCCCGGAGTTGCCTTAGAAAACGAAATTCCGTTTTGGAGAAACATGTGTCCGAATCCTAATTTGTTATTTAAGAGTGATGCTTTGTGATAAATAAAACACAGATTTTGCGGATTTACATAGATATTTCTCTTAAAACTAGCTTTTATCCTTGAAAATCTTTGAAATCCGTGAAAAAATAAATAGTATCTTTAGAGCTCAGAACTTCTAATCAAACAACAATCATGTATAAAAAAATACTTCTACTACTACTTTTATCGATTTCAATTACCATAATTTCTCAAGAAAAAGAGCCAAAATGGGATGTCAATAATCCGCATAAAGATTGGAAATACAATTCCTTTAAATTAAATACTACAGAAGGAACTTGGATGAATTTAGATGTTTCGCCAGATGGAAAAACAATCGTTTTTGACATGTTAGGCGATATTTATAAAATGCCAATTAAGGGAGGAAAAGCAACCATTTTACGAAGCGGAATGGCATTTGAAGTGCAACCAAAATTTAGTCCAAATGGAAAATACATTTCTTTTACAAGCGATGCTGAAGGTGGCGATAATATTTGGGTGATGACAGCAGATGGAAAGGATGCAAAATCCATCACTAAAGAAACGTTTACTTTGTTAAATAATGCCGTTTGGTTGCCTGATGGAAAATCTATTGTAGCCAGAAAACATTTTACTTCGCAACGTTCTTTGGGCGCAGGCGAAATGTGGCAATATCCACTTTCTGGAGCTGCAGGATTGCAATTAACAAAGAGAAAAAACGATCAGCAAGATGTAAATGACCCGTCCATTTCATCAGACGGAAAATATTTATATTATGCAGAAGATGTGTATCCAGGTGGATTTTTTCAATACAATAAAGATCCAAATAATCAGATTTATATTATCAATCAATATAATTTTGAAACAGGAGAAATCACTCAAATTACAGGCGGTCCCGGAGGAGCAGCCAGACCTGTAATTTCTAAAGACGGCAAATTATTGGCCTTTGTAAAGCGAATAAGAACAAAATCGGTTTTATACATTCACGAATTAGAAACCGGAAAAGAATGGCCTGTTTATGAGAATTTAAGCAAAGATCAAAGTGAAGCTTGGGCAATTTTTGGCGTGTATCCTTATTTTTCTTGGACACCAGATAACAAAGATCTTATTGTTTGGGCGCAAGGAAAAATCAATAAAATTAATATTGAAACGAGGCAAATAGAAAACATTCCTTTTGAAATAAACCAAGAAATTAAATTAGCAAAAACACATCGCATAAAAAGAACCGTTTTTGAAGAAGAATTTACTTCTAAAATGATAAAAGATGTGCAAACTTCTGCGGATGAAAAAACAATTATTTTTACGTCTTTAGGTCATATTTATAAAAAAGAATTGCCAAACGGAACGCCTACAAGAATTACCAATTTAACAGATTTTGAAGCAGAACCTAGTTTTTCTGTGGATGGAAAATCCCTTTTATTTGTTACTTGGAATGATGAGAATTTTGGCGCTATTTATAAAGTGAATTTAGATGGTTCTGATTTGGAGAAAATCACCACAGAAAAAGGAATTTATAGAACTCCGACGTATAATAATGCTGGTTCTCAAATTACGTATTTAAAAGAATCAGGAAATGGTGATCAAGGTTTTGATTATACCAAACAAACCGGAATTTATATTGCCAATGCAGATGGAAGCAATTCTAAAAGAGTTTCAGAAAATGGCGAATTCCCAACGTTTACAGTGGATGACAAGCGTATTTTCTTTCAAACTGGTGGTTCGTTTTTTGGCGGATTAACTAAAAACTTAAAAAGTGTTGATTTAAATGGAAAAGATGAAAGAAGTCATTTTTCATCAAAATTAGCAAATAGATTAGTGCCTAGTAAAGACAATAAATGGATTGCCTTTATTCATTTACATAAGTTGTTTGTGGCGCCTTTTGTACTAAATGGAAGCGAAATAAATGTAGATCAAAACACCAAATCTTTTAACGTAGAAAGTTTGTCTAAAAACGCGGGAATCAATTTACATTGGGCAAATAGTAACAAGGTTTTCTGGACTTTAGGTGATGACTATTTTTCTAAATCGATTGTTGATAACACCGCAGATCCTTTTGCTAAAACCAATTTAGTCGCAGATGAATCAGCAGGAATTAAAATCAATTTAAAATCAAAAACGGATGCTCCTGAAGGTAGAATTGCATTTAAAAATGCACGAATTATTACTATGAAAGGCGACGAAATTATTGAAGACGGAACGATTATCATCCATAATAATAAGATAGAAAAAGTAGGTAAAACAAGTTCCATAACAATTCCTTCGGATGCAAAAGTGTACGACATGAATGGCAAAACCATTATGCCAGGAATGGTGGATGTACATGCACATGTTGGGGCTTTCAGAAACGGATTAAGTACCCAAAAACATTGGCAATTTTATGCAAATTTGGCATTCGGAGTAACTACTTCTCATGATCCTTCTGTAAATACGCCTGCTGCTTTTACATTAGAAGAATTGCAAAAAAACGGACAATTAGTGGGTCCAAGAATGTTTTCTACAGGATTTATTTTATACGGCGCAGAAGGCGATTTTAAGGCGGTTGTAAATAGTTTAGACGATGCCCGTTTTGCCATTGCAAGAACCAAAGCATTTGGTGCAAAATCTGTTAAAAGTTACAATCAACCAAGAAGAGAACAGCGTCAACAAATTATGCAAGCTGCTAGAGAATTAGGCGTAAATGTGGTTCCTGAAGGTGGTTCAAGTTTCTATGCAAACATGAGTATGATTTTTGATGGCCATACAGGAATTGAACACAACATTCCGATTGCACCAGTTTATAAAGATGTGTTATCACTTTGGAAAAACAGCAAAACCGGCTACACACCTACACTAATTGTAAATTATGGTGGTGTAAATGGCGAGTATGAATGGTATCAAAAAAGTAATGTTTGGGAAAACAAAACCTTGTTAAAATACACACCAAGATTTGTAGTGGATACAAGAGCAAGACACAGAACAATGGTGCCTGAAGAAGAATATCAAAACGGCCATGTTTTAACGTCTGAAACAGTTACTGCTTTGGCAAAAGAAGGCGTAAAAGTTAATTTAGGTGCTCATGGCCAATTGCAAGGTTTGGGTGCTCATTGGGAATTATGGATGTTGCAACAAGGAGGAATGAGCAATCATGATGCATTAAAGGCAGCCACTATAAATGGTGCAAATTATTTAGGAATTTCTGATGAGTTAGGCTCTCTAGAAAAAGGGAAATTAGCTGATTTAATTATTATGGATAAAAATCCGTTAGAAAATATTCAAAACTCAAACTCTGTAATTTACACGATGGTAAACGGACGGTTATACGATGTGGATACCATGAACGAAGTTGGAAATTACGACACCAAAAGAAGTAAATTCTATTTTGAAATGAACGACACAAACTTAGGAGTTCCTTTTAATGCGCACACCAATAGTTACACAACACCAACATGTAGTTGTCATCAATAAAATAGCGAATTACTTTGGATAAATAACAGCATCCAAAGCAATATCAAAGGTATTGATATCAAAAATATTCAAAATAGGTTTAAAGAAATTTAGACCTATTTTTTTACAATCTTTTCTGCAATTTAATAAAAAGCGGTCGTAAAAACCTTTTCCATATCCAACTCTATAATTGTTTTCATCAGAAATTAAAAGAGGAACAAAAACTAAATCCAACATTATTTCTTTCACTGGTTTTGCATGTACAGGTTCTGGAACCCCAAATTTATTGAGTTCTAATTTTGTGTTTTCTTCTAAATAAAAATGAGACAACGTAGTGTCATCAAAATTACAGCTACTCACTACAATTTGTTTTTGGTGCTTTCTAAAATAATCAACAATTGGCTGCGTATCTATTTCTTTAAATTTTTTTAAAGTTAAAAATAAATGCACTGTTTTTACTTTAGAAATATCTACATCAAAAATTTGTTGATAGATATTTTCTTGCAACTTTTTAATTTCATCAAAAGTTAATTCGTTTCTTTTTTGTTTGTAAATTTCACGTAATTCTTGCTTTTTCATATACCAAAAATTAAAACTTTCTATCCACAGAAAAAGGATATAAACTCAAAGAATATTCTTTATCAGAAATTATTTCTGAAACCAATTTACCTGTTGCAGGTCCTAAACTCCAACCCATCATGGCATGCCCTGTGGCAAAAGTTACATTTTTACATTTTGATGATTTTCCAATATACGGCAATCCGTCTGGCGAAAGCGGACGCAAACCACACTGTGCTTGGTCTTTTTCTTGCTGATGGATTTTTAAATTAGGGTAATATTTTTCTGCTGCGTTTGCAATAGCGTTCACTCTTGTAGGGTTGATGTTGTGATTAATGCCGCCAATTTCCATCGTTCCAGCAAAACGTGTAAATCCGTTCATAGGCGTTACGGCCACTTTTGCTTCCATTAAAATTGCAGGAATGGTAATGTTAGTTTCTCTATCTACATTAATTCGGTAGCCTTTTCCTGCCTGAATTGGGATGTTTATTCCTAACATTTTTGCAAAATTTTGTGTCCAAGATCCGGTTGCAATCACAAATTCATCTGCTTTTAATCTTAGATTATTCGTATAAAAAGCAATAACTTTATCACCTTGAATTTCTATATTTCTAACCTCTTCTTTCTCTAAAATAGAAACACCAACTTTTTTTAAATAGCTTTTTAATTGTGGCATAAATTCATTAGGTGTCATGTGTGCATCAGAATGATAATAGACTGCTCCTTTGATATTTAAATCGATATTTTTTTCGATTTTAGCAACTTCTTCTTTCGTTAAATTCTCAACTTTTAAACCTTCTTTTATAGCACGTTGACCAACTTTCCATTCTTCTTCACCCGCTTTTTCGGTCTGATAATACATTAATAAACCTTTGTGTTGATAATGAAAATCGAACGCTTTGGATGCTTGTAAATCTTGATATAATTCTCTACTTAAAACATTTATATCTTTAAGTATAGGAATCGCTTTTTCTACTTTTTTGGCGGTTGCCGATTTTTTAAATGCCAAACTCCATTTTAAAAAATCGACATCTAAACGTGGTTTTACATAAAACGGACTTGCCGGATTAAACATCCATTTGATGCCTTTTGTAATCATCCCTGGCGCTGCCAACGAAATGATATGACTTGGCGTTATATACCCTGCATTTACATACGATGCTCCACCAGAAAAATCAGATTTATCTATAACGGTTACTTTATGCCCTTCTTTTTGAAGATAATAGGCACTGCACAGACCAATAATTCCGCCGCCAATAATCACTACATTTTTCCCCATTATTTTATCAATTTATCAACAGTTATTATTCTAAATGTGTTTGAATTTATGGTAATTTTGATTTTTTGTTTCTTGTTTGAAATATAATAATTCTTCCCTATCTTTTGGTAACAATCCAAATCTGTTTCATTTAAAACTTTTTGCATCAGAATTTCAATTTCTTTATTTGATAAATTGGTACTTAATTTTTTATTGATTCTTTGATACACCAAATCTGTATAACAATGGTTTTCTAAAATTTCTTCCTTTACTTTTATCATATACTTCTATTCAAAAGATACTAAAACAAGTTCAGATTGCTTTTATTTTTCAAATCAAATTACTTGAAATCCCAACGCATACGGATCGTCATCTGTATCTATGGTAATGATATTTTGACCATAAATTTTTGCCCAACCTTTAATACTTGGTATAATTGCCAATTGGCCATCTAAAGTGGTTTCTTGTTCTACCACTCCTGTAAATGTACTACCAATATAACTTTCGTGAATAAATTCCTCGCCAACTTTTAATTTTCCTTTGGCGTATAATTGCGCTAATCTTGCGGATGTTCCTGTTCCGCACGGACTTCTATCAATTGCTTTATCGCCATAAAAAACAGCATTTCTGCCATGAGAAGTTGCGTTTATTGGGTTTCCAGTCCACAACATATGTGATACATCTTTTATGCTATCATTTTCTGGATGCACAAATTTATTGGGATATTTTTCATTAATTCTCGATCTCACAATTTGTGAAAACTGAATAATTTTTGATGCCGTAAACTCATGCACTCCGCTAAAATTTTTCTGCGGATCTACAATAGCATAAAAGTTTCCGCCATAGGCAACATCAAAAGTAATTTCTCCTAATTCTGGACAATCAATGGTTAGATTTTCTGCAGCCAAATAACTTTTTACATTGGTTAATTTTACCCAATCTACCTTGTGATTTGTTTGCTGATATTCGATTTCTACCAAACCTGCAGGTGCTTCCATTTTTATTTTTCCAGGGATTTTTGGCGTAATCAAACCCTCTTCTATGGCAATGGTAATCGTGCCAATTGTGCCATGACCGCACATTGGCAAACAGCCAGAAGTTTCTATAAATAAAACCGCAACATCATTTTCTGGATGGTGAGGCGGATACAAAATACTGCCACTCATCATATCATGGCCACGAGGTTCAAACATTAAACCTTTTCTAATCCAATCAAATTCTTTTAAAAAATGAAGTCGTTTTTCGTTCATGGTTTTTCCAATTAGATTTGGACCACCACTTTTGATGACTCTTACAGGATTTCCGCAAGTATGTGCATCAATACAGACAAAAGTATGCTTATTCATTTATTTTTTCATTCGTTTTTACACCATCAATCGTTCTAAAAATAGCCATAGAATTTTCATTCTGTAATTCTTTTGGTAGCAAATTATTTGGCCAATCTTGATAAGAAAAAGGACGTACCCAACGTTTTATAGAATTGATTCCAACAGCTGTAAATCTGCTATCTGTAGATGCAGGATAAGGCCCACCATGCACCATCGATTCGCAAACCTCAACGCCTGTTGGCACGCCGTTAAAAATAATTCTTCCTACTCTATTTTGCAATGCTGAAATTACAGTTGGATACTCAGAAACTTCATCAGTATCAGAAATTACAGTTCCTGTTAATTGTCCTTCTAAGTTCGCAATAATCATTTCTAATTCTGATTTATTTTCACACTGAACAACCATAGAAAAAGGCCCAAAAACTTCTAAATGCAACGTAGAATTCTTTAAAAATTCTTTTCCTTCAACAGTAACAACAGTTTGTGCTGCGTAATTGTTTTGAACTTCGGATGAAAAGTTTGCTACTACAGAAACATTCTCTTGAGAAATTACTTTTTCTTTATTTGTTATATATCCCTTTTTGATGTTTGGATGCAACATACAAGAAGGATTGATTTTGATGATTTCTTCGGATAAATTTTTGATAAAATTGGTTAATGAATCACTTTTGATAGCTAACAACAAACCAGGATTTGTACAAAACTGACCCGTTCCTAAAGTGATAGAATTTGCATAGGTTTTGGCAATTTCTTGATGCCTGTTTTCTAATGCTTTTGGTAAAATCACCACCGGATTGATACTTCCCATTTCTGCAAAAACGGGAATTGGTTCGTCTCTTTTAGCCGCCAAATCATACAACGCTCTTCCGCCTTTTATGCTTCCTGTAAAACCAACTGCTTTTACCTTTGGATGCGAAACCAATTGTTGCCCAACTTCTATTCCGCTTGAATTTAAGTTTGAAAAAACACCATTTGGCATTCCTGTTTTTTGAGCTGCTTTTACAATGGCTGAAGCTACTAAGTCACCTGTTCCTGCATGCATTGGATGCGATTTCACAAGTACAGGACATCCTGAAGCCAATGCTGCTGCAGTATCTCCACCAGCAGTAGAATACGCTAAAGGAAAATTACTTGCGCCAAAAACAACCACAGGTCCAATTGGAATCAACATTTTTCTGATGTCCGATTTTGGCAACGGTTCTCTTGTTGGTTGCGCTGTATCTATCGTTGCTTCTACCCAAGAACCTTCTGCAACTAAATTTGCAAAACTGCGTAATTGACCAATTGTTCTTCCTCTTTCGCCTTTTGCTCTTCCTTCTGGCAAACCAGTTTCTGAGCAATACATCTGAATTAAAGTATCATCAAGAGCCACAATTTCGTCTGCAATTGTGTTTAGAAATTCGGCTTTTTTTGTTCCAGAAATGGTGCTGAATTCTTTAAAAGCTTGGGATGCTAAATTTACAGCTTCGTCAATCTCTTCTTTGGTGGCTTCTGTAAAAACAGTTTCGTTTTCTTGGTCTAATTCCGGATTAAACGTTTTAAATGTTCTATTTCCTTTGGCAGATACTTGATTGCCTATATAGTTTTTTCCTGTAGTCATCTTTACTTATTTTTAAATGCTTTTTTTTCAAATTTACTCGTTTGTAAGCTACTTTTTTTGATAATAGGTATTTTTGCAATAATACCTTAAAATGAAAAACCTTTTCTCATAACCATCTCTAGAATTATGATAAACGTGTTATAAAGTCTATAGTATGCATTCTGTAAAAACGAAGCTTTCTCATTTTTGAATATTTGAAAGGATCAACTTATTAAGTCTAGAATTTCAAGTCTTTCTTTCGCCAGAATATATCTTGCACGGACGTCATCAATTTGCTGTTTCGTTAATTTCTTACCAAAGGTACGCAACCCTCCAGCAACATCATTATGATGAATTCCCATAGCAAGCTTAAGATATTCCATAAGCAGCGGCTGAGCATCCAGATACGATAAGGAATTTAAAGCCTGAGAAATTTTGTTTGCCTCCGCCCATTCTCCATTTAAAACATACTCCTGCATCGTAACACTTGCTTTTGGGAAGATCGTACCTACACCTGTAATCCCACCACATGCTCCAGCAAGTCCTGCATGGACAGTAACTGTATCTACTCCTGCTAAAATTTTTAAATCTTTGTTCTCTAACATCAGCGTTTCAATAATTGAAACATCTATAGTCGATATTTTAAGAGCAGTTACATTAGGCAGCGCAGAAAGTTTGATAAGAAGTTCCGTTGAGAGAGCATGATAACCGGCTGCATCAGGATTGTTATAAGGCATAATTGTTACGCCTACCTCTTTTGCAGTGGCTTCAGAAAGTGCATAGTACTCATACATTTCTTTTTCAGAAGGAACTGCCTTCGTTTTTGGTGGCATGACCATGACTGTATCAACTCCGACTGTTGCAAGTCCTTCTATGATTTTGGCAAGCTCTTTCTTAGTTTCTGCTGAAGCTCCGCTGATCAAAGGAACATTGTATTCTTTAGCAACCTCAGAAAGAGATTTAAGTAAAGAAAGACGCTGTTGGGTGCTCAAGTAGCTATTCTCACCCAGCGTACCAGAACCGACAAGTCCGCCCATTCTACTTCCGCCCTTTCCTTGCACTTTTAAAATACCTGCGGCCTGTTTTTGTGTTGCATCAAAGTCAATTTCAAGAGCTCCGGATTTTGACTCTTTCAGCCATGTAAACACTGCAGGCATTACGCCATTCCAATTGAATTTCATTTTGTTATCATTTGTTTGATATAAAATTATAAATTCCAATTCTTTTAAAATAGGAGGAAATTATTCAATTTTGATATTATACTATCCATTATTACGTACATATAATTAATTATGAATATTTTTGTATTATACAAATTAAATAAGTTACTAAAACAAATTCAGCACAAGCGTGAAAGTATATCCTTTTAAAATTCCGAAACCAGAAAATAATGCTTTGATGTATCAAGAAGATATTGAGCTTGTTTTTTATGATAAATTGCATCAACATGATGAAATTCAGATTAGTTTTATTGAAAAAGGAAATGGGACTTTGCTTGTTAGCGATCGTATTTCTAGCTACTCAAAAAATGATATTTTTATTTTTGGTAGCAATGTACCTCATGCTTTTAAGAGTGATAAAACCTCTATAGAGGCTTCTAAAATGCTGAGTTTATTTTTTACTAAAACGTCTTTTGGTAGCTCTTTTTTTGAGCTGAGTGAATTTTTAGAAATGAAGGATTTCTTCTCAAAATCCTTACAAGGCTTGGTTGTAAAAACAAACAAAACTAAAATTATTGGCCTTTTTTTAAAGTTAAAAGAGGCTACGAAATTAGAACGTTTTATATTATTTTTAGAAATCATAAAAGCAATTTCTGTTTCTGAAACAGCACCGCTTTCTAATTTTGTGTACACTAAAAAATACTCTGATCTTGAAGGAAAGAGAATGAGAACTATTTTTGAATTTACGATTGAAAACGCTCATCAAATTATAAAACTAGAAGACATTGCAAATGTTGCAAATATGACCAAAAATGCCTTTTGCAAATACTTTAAAAAACGAACCAATAAAACGTATGTCAGTTTTTTAACAGAAGTTAGAATAGAAAATGCTTGTACTTTTTTAAAATCTAACGAAGATTTTTCTATTGCAGAAATTGCCTTTAAAAGCGGATTTAATAATATCTCGAACTTTAACAGAAAGTTTAAAGAAGTTAAGAAAATGACTCCTATTTCTTATCGAAATTTATAAGTTTTCTAATTCTAAACGTGCTTTTTTTGTCAAGCCTTTTACCACTAAATCGTACGAATGGTTGATGAGTTCTTTCACTAAATCATTAGAAACATCCGAAGAATTGATAATTACAGTATTCCAATGTTTTTTACTCATGTGAAAACCTGGAATAATGCCTTCAAATTCTCCTCGTAATTCTTCTGCCTTTTCTGGATCGCATTTTAAATTGATTTTATATTCGCCTTTTTCCCAAGAATCTAATCCTGTTAAGGCAAACATTTTATCCATCACTTTAAAAACCAGTGTTACATTATCAAAAGGGAAATGTTCTGTTACTCCTTTTTTAGCAATGCAAAAATCTCTTAATTGTTCAATATTCATGCGGTAACTCTTTTTTTTAAAAATTAAAAAAGTATCTTTATCAATCAAATTTACAATTCTTTTTGAGATGGAAAACACGTTTTTAAACAAAACAACGCTTATTCAATATTCTGAGAAAACTTATGAGAAAACTAAATTTTCATCTGTTTCAGAAATAAATTTATCTGATGCTATTTCTGATACAAAATGGATAAACACATATGGTTTTGATTTTAATAGCGAGTTTAGAACCGTTATTTCTAACAACAATTTAGACGATTTTTTGATTAAATTATTGATGGAAGAAGTACACGATACAAAGGTAATTTTATTAGAAGACCTTTTATTTGTTACTATAAATGTTTTAAAAACAGATGAAAAGAATTTAGATGACGAAAAAATGATTTTTATTGTTTCGCCGAATTTTTTATGGAGTATTCAAGAAAAACCTGGTGATTATTTTGGATGGATTCGCCAACGAATTGAGGACAAAAAAGGGATTGTTAGAAAGAAAAAAACAGACTATTTATTATACTTAATTATTGAAGCGATCATTGATAATTATGAAGAAACTTATGCAAGACACGAGGTTTTAAGCGATGCTGTTTTAGAAGCTACCAATGTAAAACCTACGCCAGAGTTTACCAATTTGGTAGAAAAAAGAAAACAAGAATTGTTTACGTTTAAAAAAGCGGCTATCAGCTTAAAAAACACCATTGTAAAGCTAGAAAAAACCAAAATAAAAGGGTTTAGTACTAAATATTTTAGTGAAATTAAAGAGCAAACCAATAACTTAATTTCTGATATTGATTTTGAATTGCAAGAGCTAGAAAGTAAAATAAATTTGATTTTTAGTATACAAGGTCACCGATTAAATGAGGTGATGAAAACCTTAACTATTTTGTCGGTTATTTTTATTCCGTTAACTTTTTTAGCCGGAATTTACGGTATGAATTTCGAAAATATTCCTGAACTAAAATCTAAAAATGGCTATTTTGTTTTATTAGGCGTTATGGTTCTAATTACCATTGCAGCTGTTTGGTATTTTAGACGTAAGAAATGGTTTTAGTTTAAATGACACGAATTTCACGGATTTTCACAGATAACTTTGGATAAATATCAAAGTTCTAATCTTTTTCTAAAAAAATTTTAAAGAAACAGAAAACGAAACCTAAAATTCCAAAAACCAATAAAAACCAAATACTTATATGAAGAAGAATATAATATCCAAAAGCTTTTGTTGATCTACTATGTTGAATCATCAATAAATTAGAAGTGATTATTTCTGAATTTTTTATAAAAATATAAGCTAACAAAGAAAGAAATGAAAGTGTTAATAGTTTTATGTATTTCTTAATTTTTATCATTCAAAAATTCCTTTAAAACAACTAAACTTTCGGTTGGATTTTCTTCCATGGGAACATGGCCAGAATTTTCTAAAACCACCAATTTAGAATTAGGCAAAACACGATGCATTCGTTTTCCATTATCCAAAGGAATCCAAGAATCTTGAGCACCCCAAATCAGCAGTGTTTGCGTTTTAATGCTTTTTAATTTCTCTAAATTTGCTTTTTCACCTAGCTTAAAATCCGTTTTTGCTCTGTCTATAAATGCTTGTCTATTTCCCGTTCTTAAAGCCATTTCATGATAACGAATAACCAAATCATCGGTAATTTTGGTGTCATCAGCATACACTTGTTCCATGTTTTTTCTGATGATAAACTGCGGAGTTAGATATAAAAAAAGTGAATTTAAAACAGGTGTTTTTGCCAGCTTAAAAATGGCTGGTTGTGGTTTATTGGTTGGCAAACCACTTGCATCAATCAAAATTAATTTTTCTATCTGTGCTGGATATTCTGCAGCATAATTCCAAGCAATGTTTCCGCCCAAAGAATTCCCTGCTAGATAAAATTTATCCACTTTAATTTTTGATAAAAACTGCTTTAAAAATCGGGTATAAGATTCAATTGAATAATCTCCATTTCTATTAGGACCTGTTAACCCAAAAGCAGGCAAATCCATTCTGATGACTCTGTAGTTTTTGGCAAGATCATTTGTCCAATCATTCCAAGTATGTAAAGAAGACGCTGTTCCGTGAATTAAAACAATAGGAAAACCAGTTCCTTCATCTCTATAATGCACTTGCATTTCATCAATTTCTATAAATTTAGAATGCTTATTTGCGTAGTCAGTTTTTAAATCATCAAAAGAAATATCTTTGTAAACAGCTCCTTTTATCAACAGGATAAAAATAAGTATCAGCGCATAAAAGAAGTATTTCTTTTTGATGTTTTTCATCAAAATTAACTTACAATTTTATACAAAATAGGTTTACTTGGTGTAGCATCATTTTCAAAAGGAGCAATCATTAAATTTAATAAATATTCGCCATCTTCCACATTATTGGGTACATAAATAAACTCGGTGATGGTAGCATCCATTCTCATTTTACCGCTTGTTTGCCAAAATGCATTGTGTACTAATAAATTACCATCGTCTTTTTCTTTATCAACAGACGGCAAATCTACCAATAAATGTTTAATCCCTTTTTCTACCAAATAGAAAGCGGCATCTTCAGACAAATAAGCAGGATTTGTATTAAAATACCTCATCGCTTTTTTATCAGATAAATTTGGTAAAGTCCTAATTACAATGGCGTCTCTTTTTTTATTTCTTAAGGCTGTTTTTAATTGTTTTTCTGATATGACAAAATCATCACCAATTTGCTCTGGAGCTACGGTAACTACTTCTGCTAAAAACAAATAATGCTTTAAACATTTATTTACCGAGTATACTTTTTCGGTAATATGTCCTACACATTCTGTATGTGTAATATGCGAATGCGGATTAAATTGAATGCTGTTAAAATTAACCACTGCGCCATTGGCAACACTTACTTCATAGCCATCAAAACTTTCTACTTCAATCTTAGGATCGTCAATGCCCCAAGCATTAATTTTACCTTTACTCATATCAATAGGTATTGAAATGTCTATCGGTTCAGAAACATTAATTTCTATTTTTCTTGAATTGTATTCGATGATTGCTTTCATGTATGCGTACCTTAAACTGGCTAATTAATTATATTATTCAAATATAAGTTTTTAAAAAATAGTCTCCTCAAAATAAACGAGCAGATATTACAACTCGTTTAAAAAAAATAAATCTGATGCTATTCCGTCTGATAAAAACTTTCCTTTTTTAGTGGTTTTCAATACGTTGTTTTCTAAAAACAACACTTTATTTTCAAGGTGTTTTTTAGCTTGACTTTCTAAATATTCACTATATTTTTCACCAAAATCATGTTTTATTTTCTCGAGAGAAACTCCCCAAATGGTTCGTAAACCTGTCATAACATATTCATTATAACCATCTGTTTTTGATAAAATTTCACTTTCTGATGGCAGTATGTTTTGTGCAATCGATTTTATGTATTTGGTATTATTACTTACATTCCAACTCCGTTTTTTCCCATCAAAAGAATGTGCAGAAGGTCCGATTCCTAGATATGGGTTCCCTAACCAATACGCCGAATTATTTTTACTAAAAAAACCTTCTTTGCCGAAGTTAGACGTTTCATAATGGATGAAATTTACTTTTTCTAATTCTTCAATTAAAATAAGAAATTGTGCTTGTGCTTTTTCATCATCTACATTTTTAATGATTCCTTTTTTGATAAAACTTGCCAATGGTGTTTTTTCTTCCACCGTAAGCGCGTAACTAGAAATATGTGGTACTCCAAAACTCAAAGCTGTTTGTATATTTTCTTTCCATTCTTGATGCGTACAATCTGGAATTCCGTATATTAAATCCACAGAAATATTTGTAAAATACCGATTAGCAATTTCTAAACATTTTTTTGCTTCTTCGGAGTTATGTGCTCTATTCATCAGCTTTAAATCCTTCTCAAAAAAAGATTGAATGCCGATACTTAATCTGTTGATGGGCGATTTAGAAAGTTCAATTATTTTTTCTTCTGATAAATCATCTGGATTTGCTTCCAAAGTAATTTCTGGATGTTCAACAACTTGATGATTTTTATAAACCGCATCAATTACAATTTCTATTTCTTTGGATGATAAAACACTCGGTGTTCCGCCGCCAAAATAAATAGTTTCAATAATTGAATTGTTAAGTTCGTCTTTTCTGATTTCAATTTCTTTTACCAGCGCAGAAATCATATCCTCTTTCTTTTTTAGTGAAGTAGAAAAATGAAAATCGCAATAAAAACATGCTTGTTTACAAAAAGGGATGTGTATGTAGATTCCGGACATAAATTTAGTTTTCAGTTTTCAGTTTTCAGTACTCAGTTTGCAGTAGCAGTTTGCAGTGGCAGTAATTAGTAGCAGTTTGCAGTGACAGTTTTCAGTTTTCAGTACTCAGTTTGCAGTTTACAGTTTACAGTAGCAGTTTTCAGTGGCAGTTACGTTGCACCAAATTTACCAGGATTGTTTATCATATAATTTATAAGTTTACCAACTTCATCATTTTCTACAATCAAGTTATCAAAAGTATTTTTATCTAAATAATCACATTTAAAAGCAAATAGTAACCACGTATACGTTTCAGAATTTTCAGCATCAGCATCACTTAATTTACTCACAAAATGTTTCGGATATTGCCTCTTTCTATAGGATTCAGAAATATTAGCAGAAACACTTCTAGAAGATCTTCGTATTTGATCCGTTAACGAATATTTTTCTTCTTTCGGAAAAGACTTAGAGACTTCGAAAATTTTCATTGCCAAAGAAAACGATTTTTTAAATGCTAATAAATCTTTAAAACTCATAACTATCTTTTTAACTAATTACTGCTACTAAAAACTGAATACTGCAACTGAATACTGCAACCACCACTGCTACTGCTACTGCTACTGAATACCGCAACTGAAAACTGTAACTGCTACTGCACCTGCCTACTGCTACTGAAAACTGAATACGAACAATTATTTCTTAACCCGTTTTTCATTCTGTTTCACAAAACTAGCCCAGCCCGTATAATTTTTTCCGCCAACCACTTTTCCTGAATTGTAAAAATGACAAACTGCAGCGGCCAAACCGTCTGTTGCATCTAAATTTTTAGGCAGCGTTTGTAAATTTAAAAGCGATTTTAGCATCAAAGCCACTTGTTCTTTTGTCGCATTTCCGTTTCCAGTAATTGCCATTTTAATTTTCTTTGGTAAGTATTCTGTAATCGGAATTTCTCTAGACAAACCTGCCGCCATAGCAACACCTTGTGCTCTGCCCAACTTTAACATCGATTGTACATTTTTGCCAAAAAATGGCGCTTCAATAGCAATTTCATCCGGATGATAGGTATCAATTAATTCGATAGTACGTTCAAAAATGAGTTTTAATTTTATATACGGATCGTCGTATTTTTGAAGTAGCAATTCATTCATTTGAATAAATTCCATTTTTTTGCCTACCACTTTTATCAAGCCAAAACCCATAATGGTCGTTCCTGGGTCTATGCCTAAAATAATTTTTTCTATTGCCAATTAAAGATTGATTTTAACGATGTTCTTAAAACAAAGAACTTAATAAAGATTCTGCTTTGTACCAAAGAAACAAAGCAATTGCTAATAATAGGATTAAAAACAACCCTTTTGCTGGTTTTTTCTCTTTTTGTTTGCCAAATTTTCTTTTAAATTCCATGGATGCTTTTGTTAACTATTGTGGAGTTTTATAATAAAATGTAAATTTAGTAAAAGTTCGCGATACAATTTCGATGAAAAATAGAAATCCCTAGAACAAACAAATTCAATGTTGTGAAATAGATTGAAATACGATGCAAAATAAATTTATATCAAGATGCATTTGTAATGGTTACTTTTAAAAGGTTCTCAATACAAATTATCATTCGTTAAATGCTATCGGACTGACATCAAATTCATGTCCAAAACACAAGAAAAATAAATAGCTATCTATCGCTAAAACTGAAAGTAAATAAATGGTTGAAAATCCGCAGAAAAAGCTTGATAACACAAAACGCCTACAATCATGGTAATTGCTATTTTTATAGGAATCGGACTTTTAGAATAGTATTGTTCTACATCCATTTTTTTAGTTTCCGGAAGCATGTGCGTTACATAGCCTAATAACATCACCCAAAAAACCAGTTGGTAATGCATTAAAACATCCCAAGCATGCAGCCAATCCATATGATGTGCAACTTGCAAATACCATTTTTCTATATGCAACATACTTTCTCCTCGAAAGTAAATCCGTGTAAAAGTTACAAACATAAACGTGATAAAAATTTTCCAAGTATGCGCTAGCCATCCGGTTTTATGTTCATACGGACTAATTTTACGCCAATATTTATACACAACAATTCCTAATCCGTTTAGGCCTCCCCAAATAATAAATTTTAAAGATGCTCCGTGCCATAAACCACCAATTAGCATGGTGAGCATCAAATTTATATTGGTATCTATATGTCGTTTAAATTTTTTGAAAAAGCGCATTAGTGCAGTTACTAACAAAACTACTGCTACAACTATGGCAAAAATAGTCCAATTTCTATACGCTAAAATCACGGCTGAAAGCATCAATGAAAGAATTATATAGGAAGCTTTACTCCCAGATCGATTTCCACCTAACGGAATGTATAAATAATCTCGTAACCAAGTAGACAGTGAAATATGCCAACGTTTCCAATAATCACCTGCATTGGTAGCTTTATAAGGTCCGTTAAAGTTAACAGGAAGTGTAAACCCCATCAATAAGGCTAAACCAATAGCGATATCTGTATACCCAGAAAAATCGCCATAAATTTGTAATGAGTACCCTATCATTGCCATTACATTGGCAAAGCCAGAAAACATTTCGGGAGCATCAAAAACACGATCTAAAAAATGCATGGCAATAAAATCTGCAAAAAACATTTTTTTAATAAGTCCTTTTAAGATTAGAAAAGTACCTGCATTAAAATCTGAAACCGTAAGAACTGTTGGTTTTGATATTTGTGGCACAAAACTTTCTGCTCTTACAATAGGCCCTGCAACAAGTTGCGGAAAGAAACTCACAAAAAAACCAAAATCTAAGATAGAATTTAATGGCTTTAATTTTTCTCTATAAATATCTACACTATAACTAATCGTTTGAAACGTGTAAAATGAGATTCCGACAGGAAGAATTATTTTATCTATCGTAAAATAATTTTGTTGACTAAAACTATTTCCCCAATACCCCAACCAATTGATCACTTCATAATTGGTATGAAACAATGTATTAAATGAATCGGTAAAAAAATAAGCATACTTAAAGTAGCACAGTACAGAAAGGTTTATAATTACGCTTGTGGTTACTAAAAACAATCGCTTATTTTTTGAATTGCTTTTAAAAATTTCTTTTCCAATAAAATAATCTAACAAGGTGCTAAAAAGAAGAATGCCTACATAAAGTCCGCTTGTTTTGTAATAAAAGAAAAGCGATATTAAAAAAAGATACGCGTTTCTTAGGCTTATTTTTTTGTAAACTAGTGCGAAAACAAAATAGACAATGGCGAAAAAAATCCAAAAATTGGCTTGCGTAAATATCAAAGGAAAGTTCTCTGAAAACTTAAAAATGTCAATTATTCTATTCATTTACCATTTTAAATTGGTTTAACAAGGTTTTTGGATTTCTATTGGTACAATTTGCCCAAGAATTTACCAGTGCATTTAACAATAAATCTGCTTTTAAGCTATACCCTAAATATGTAAAATGAATTCGGTCACTTCGCATTAGTTTGTTTCTGTACCATTTATAGGAAGAACCGAGACCTCCCATAATTTCATACAAATTCCAAGTTGCCATATTGTATTTTTCGGCGAGCTGTAAAATAATTTGTTCTTGAACGGCCGTATTTTTATTAGGATACTTTTTTTTATAATAATTGTCATTTGGTACTGTAAGTAAAATGGCACAATTAGGATTTACACGTTGTATCATTTGAATGAATGCTTCATAATTCATTCTATACTCATCTTCCTTAAATTCAGATTGAGGCTTGTAAGCATCGTTTGTACCTACCGAAATAATAAACAAATCTGGTTTGTACAATAACAATTGTTTTTCAAAAAACGCACTACGATTGTACGAGCCAAAACTAGCGCCGTTAACACCAATACTTGTATATTCTATTCCAGGATTGTTGTTCATAAATTCTATGCCCATCATTAAAAACTCTGGATTGATGGTTGTGGTATCTTTTATCTGAATTGACATCTTTAAAGATGCAACAGCACTAGAAAGTTGAAATTCGCGATACATCATTTGATCGTTTAACGTTTCCGAAACCACCAAATTACTATCTAAAATAGTTAATTTATAGTCCTCTTTCCATGTGTTGTAGAATATCCGAAGTTTATCAAATGTATAGTTCTCCTTGGTGTTATTTTTATAATTTGCATTTATGTAAATAGTGTCAGAACAATCTCTAAATGCCGCAGTAACGCCCGCCAATCCCCAGGCAATACTATCTTTTAAAACAGAATTTCGATACCCTTTCCATTTGTCTTTAGACGCTTTTATGCTATAATTAGTAGGATTATTGGTGTGTGCCAATTGAAAAGGAAAAACAAACCCACGTTGCCCCATTGAAACAGCGTTCATATTTTGAAAATAAGTTCGTAATTTATTAGAATAAATATCCGCCTGAATATGAGAACCTCCAATATGAAAAATGTGTAATTTTTCCTTTTTACCTATGTAAATACTATCTAATTTGCTAAAAAAATTATTGAAACTCGGTGATTTATCTGCTCCGATAAGTTTATTGGAATCCATTTCGATACGATTCCCATATTTAGGAATGAAATTGTCTAAAACATATTCCTGTCCTAGGGTTTTAAATCCGATGAAAAATAAAATCAAAATTACATAATACCTCATTTACTATTTTTTAAGTCCATATACAATGCTGTGAAAAAAAGTTCGGAAATAATTTGAGTTCCCTGTGCCGTAAAATGCGTATAATCACTACCCGCCAACTTTTTATCTACCCAAAAAGACATAGAGTTTTCACCACCCATTGCTTTATACATGCTCCAATAAGCAACATTATTTGCTACACATTCTTGTTTTAAGGTTTCGTCTAAATAGTTTAATAATGCATAACTTTTTAACTCGCCATTAATGGTTGTAGTCATATCGCTTGGTCCGACAAATAGGATACTCGCGTCGGGCGATTTTCTACGTACCCAATTTATATGATTTTTTAAGTAACTAGCATACTTTGTAACTTGTAAAGAATCCTTTAAATAAGGTACAGTATTGCCACCATATTGAAAAATAACCACTTTAGGATTTAATTGCTGATACATACTTGCAAAGCTTTTACTATTAAGACTTGCAAAAGTAGTCCCTGAATTTCCGCGCATTGCCACGTTATCTAAACGGACTCCTTTGCTTCCATCTAGGGTAAGTCCGTAAAAATCTGGACTAATTGTACCTTCTAATTCCAATTGCAAATTATCAGGCGTAGCAGGCACATTAATTTGGTAATTATGGTAATTTCCATCACTTATTAACAAATCCTCTTTGATTAAAACTCCGTTATTTAAAACCTTAATCTTTATAGGTGTTGCGGCATTCCCATAATGCAGACCAATGGAAGTAAATTCTTTTAATTTGAAATACAATTTTGAACTTGGACTAATTTGTATCGTTGCCTTGGTAGGTTCTAATTGCTGAATAGCCAAACTATCTGCAATAGGATCATACACATTGGTAAACCGAGAAACAGAAAGGTACGCACCATAATTTTTATCAATAAATAATGGAGTACTAGGATCAAAAGCAGCAAAACGTTGCCAGTTTTCGGAAGCTGTAACATCTGCGCTAATTTGACTGTACACTTGTTTTATTGGGATAAAACCAGGGCCGCTACCGCAATACATTCCTTGTAACCTATTTCGTAAATAGGCAGAAATACGGTCTCCTTCTAGTTGAGAATCTCCGTAATGGATAATTCGGCATTCTGCGGATTCTAATTGGGCACGTAATTTCTTGATAAAATCGCTTGAAGCTTTTGGATAGCTAATTCGTTCTATTTTTGTGCTATCTATTTTTGTAAAATCTGGAATTTTATGTTCCACTTCCTTCACCACCGTTTCAATATTCTCTACAATGTTTTCATAAACCTGTTTATTAACTTGGGTTAGATTTGGGTTTTTAAAAAAAGTGCTTGTTGTTGGGTATTTTATAACGTTATTAAACAGCGAAAAACCATCTTGTTCCTTTCCAACTTCAATGGTATGCGTTTTGCTTACATACGTCAATCCTAATAAAGCCAAAAGCGCCACAATAATGTACAGACTAATTTTAAGGGGATGTATGTTCATAAAGTAATACGAATTAAAAACAATTCATTTAGATTCTAAATTGCATCTAAACTATCATTGAATTTGGCATCAAATATATAAAAAGTTGTGAATCTCACAGATACTCTTAAAAATATATCTACATAATTTTCGGTATTCGTTTTTAAAACCTTTACAACAAATACAACCAACTCATTACAAATTACTTAACCCTAAAAATAGTAATACATTTTAAAGAGCTTTCAATACAATTCTGATAAAAAATGAGAATCACACGAACTGACAAACCTAAAAAAACCACTACCCTTTTTTTGTTGCTCGCAACATTTCTCTTTTTCCTGGAGGCCCAGCCAATCTTTCTACCGTAAAACCTACGGTTTGCATAGCTCTTCTAACACTTCCTTTTGCACAATACGTAACTAAAACACCTTCTTTTTTTAAAGCCGTGTACATTTTTAAGAAGATACTTTCAGACCATAATTCAGGTTGATGTTCCGCACCAAAAGCATCAAAATAGACTAAATCGAACGTGTTTTCATCGGTAATTTCCTCAAAGAATTGTTTTCTTTTGGTCATTGAAAAATCCGAAGAAACCGGATGTTTTTCATCCCAAGAAACGGCGTGCATTTCATTAAAACAAGTTTGATAAGCAGTTGCTTTTAATTCTGATACATAATTTAGTTTTAGCACCTCCTCTGCAATCACTGGATAGGCTTCCACACCTATATAATCTATTTTTTTATGGTGTTTTATCCCTTCTAAAAAAGTAATAAACGCATTTAAACCCGTGCCGAATCCTATTTCTAAAATTGAAATTGATTCTTGTGTATTATTATTGTGATCTGTATCACAAAAAAGTTCAAAGCCGCTTTTTATAAAAACATGATAGGCTTCTTGTATGGCGCCGTGTTTAGAATGATATTGTTCATCCCAATCTGGTAAATAAATGGTGGTAGAACCATCGGAAGTAATTAGGATTTCTCTTTTCATAGTTATGGAATCAACAATTTTTTAATTTTAGGAATCGGTCCGATACAGGTAGTATTATGGCACGCAATACAACTGTTTATGGTGGCATTATGCTTTTCTTTTACTAGCACTTTATCGGTTGCTGCTTCTTGTTGAAAAGTATTGATATACATCTCAGAAAAAACCTCAAAATTAGGCGTTCTCACAGAAGGATCTGTAAGCTGAGCGGTATGAATATTTAAAAACTCTTTTGGAAAATCATTGGGCATTTTTCCTTCTAAAATTAACCCTTTGTTTTCTAAATTAACCTGATACATTTGAAGCATCAAAGCAGCCATTTCTGACTGCTTTGCTGTTGTACCTTCTGTAATAACTATGTTTAGTTCCTTTTTTTGGTTGCATCCAATAACTAAGAAAACCACTATTACTTGAAGAAAATGTTTCATTATTTTTTCATTAACACACCATTTGCTTCAAAAGCATATTCTCTTTTTGGAGCCGTAATTTGTGCTATTTCTTCTTTCGATTTTCCTGCGTCTTCTGCATAATGTTGCAATTCTGCCACAGTAGTTTCTTTTATAAAAGCCTTACCTGCTACAATAACTTCGTTGTCTTTAGCGTCTAAAGGCATAAAAAAACCATAGTCTTTAAACGTAATCATTGCTTCTTCTGTGCCGTTTAAAGGGAGTTTCATCCAACATCCTTTTTTAGAACATACTTCTTTAATTGTTGATGCAAATTTTATATTAAGGGTATCGCCAACCTTTAAATTATTGTATTTGGCTAACATCTGGCCAGCTGGAATTGCCGCTTCGTTTGTTATTTTATCTCCAAAAGAATCAAAAGCCACAATTTCTTGTTGCTCTTCTTGAGTGGTTTCTTTTTCTGAATTTACTTTTTTACAACTTGCAAACACTAAAAGTGCGATTGCACAAAATTTAATCATATTTTTCATCCTCTAAATATTTTTTTTGTGAATATTACAAATGTAAGAAAATTGAACTTGCTCTTACCCATCAGATAAATAAATTATGTACATTTGTTTTATAAAACAATCAAAAAAAAGAATGAAGTCTCATATAGAAATTCAACGAATAGAAAAATCGAAGATAGACTCGGTAGATTTTAACAACTTGCCTTTTGGTAGCGTATTTTCTGACCATATGTTAGAGTGTGATTTTAAAAATGGCGCATGGCAAACACCTGTTATCAAACCTTATTCGCCAATAACATTAGATCCTTCTGCAAAGATTTTTCATTATGGACAATCTATTTTTGAAGGGATGAAAGCCTATAAAGACGCAGCTGGTAAAACAATGCTTTTTAGACCTTTAGACAACTGTATTCGTTTAAACAAATCTGCAGAACGTTTGGTGATTCCTCAAATTCCGGAAGCTATTTTTATGGATGGTTTAAAAGCTTTATTAGAAGTTGATAACGCTTGGATTCCTACAAACGAAGGAAGCTCTTTATACATTAGACCTTTTATGTTTGCTACTGGTAATGGTTTTCATGCATCACCGGCAGATGCTTATAAATTTGTTATTTGTACGGCTCCGTCTGGCGCTTATTTTGCTGGTCAAGTAAAAGTTTTAATTGAAGAAAAATATGC
>TARA_R110001606_G_scaffold399268_1_pt1 | contig 138251 bp, 132 predicted proteins | sample TARA_R110001606 | Tara Oceans TARA_R110001606 (sample SAMEA4398315) | marine metagenome | biome: Polar Biome; feature: [SRF] surface water layer (ENVO:00010504); material: water (ENVO:00002006), including particulate matter (ENVO:01000060) such as... | depth 5 m | reverse complement strand
CCGCGCCTGTACTGGCGGCATTGCGCCAGTGATTGGCTAGCCGTCTTAGGCTCTCACGGAATCAAGCCCGCGCTTGGCGGATTGCCGTTGCCAGTTCAGATACCAGGCTCAGCACATCCTTGACTCCTTGTTCTGGCGTGCTGGCATGGGCGATGAGGTCCACCAGTGCTGATCCCACCACTACCCCTTCGGCATCCTGTGCAAAACGGGCAGCCTGCTCTGGCGTTCGCACACCAAACCCGACGCAGACCGGAATGTCGGTCTGCTGACGAATAGCACCAATCGCATCACGCACCGTGGCATTGTCTGCCTGACCTACTCCCGTTACGCCGTTGAGCGAAACGTAGTAGAGAAATCCACTGGCATGATCCAGCACCGCTGGCAAACGCTTGGCGTTAGTGGTCGGCGTGGCCATGCGAATCATGTCCAGACCGGCGTCGCGGGCCAGCGGGCCCAGTTCGCTGTCGTGCTCAGCGGGAAGATCGACCACCAGCAGCCCATCGACACCGGCTTCGCGAGCATCGCGCATGAAGTTATCCGGACCGTAACGATAGATCGGGTTGTAGTAGCCCATCAGTACGATCGGTGTGGTCTGGTCTTCGGCACGGAACTGCCGGACCATTTCCAGGGTTTTCAATTGCGTTTGTCCAGCCTTGAGCGCCCGCACAGCTGCGGCCTGAATGGTCGGGCCGTCGGCCATGGGGTCGCTGAAGGGCATGCCCAGCTCGATGATATCCGCCCCTGCAGCGGGGAGCTGTTTCAGTAGTGCCAGGCTGGCATCGTGACCGGGGTCACCGGCGCAGATGTAAGTCACCAGGGCAGCACGATTGGCGCTCTTGAGTTCGGCGAAGCGGCCAGCTAAACGTGATGTCATGCCTTCTCCTCCATCAAACGCAGTACGGTAGGCATATCCTTGTCGCCGCGGCCGGACAGGTTGATAACCATCAGGTGATCCTTGGGTAGCAAGGGTGCACGCTTGGCCACTTCGGCCAGGGCGTGAGCTGTCTCCAGGGCCGGGATAATACCCTCCTGGCGGCAGCAGACATGGAATGCCTCCAGCGCTTCGGTATCGGTGACGGCGCTGTATTCGACACGGCCCTGCTCATGCAACCAGGCGTGTTCGGGGCCAATACCGGGATAATCCAGACCAGCGGAAACCGAGTGTGCATCGGTAATCTGACCATCGCTGTCCTGCAGCAGATAGGTTCGATTGCCGTGCAATACACCGGAAATACCGCCCTTGAGGCTGGCAGCGTGTTTACCGCTATCCAGGCCCTCGCCCGCTGCCTCGACACCAATCATCTGTACGCTGGGATCATCCAGGAATGGGTGGAACAGGCCCATGGCATTTGACCCGCCGCCAATACAGGCGATCAGGCTGTCGGGCAGGCGCCCCTCGCGGGCCAGCATCTGCACCCGCGTCTCGCGGCCGATTACGGCCTGGAACTCACGAACCATGGTGGGGTACGGATGGGGGCCGGCTACGGTGCCGATCATGTAGAAAGTGTTTTCGACGTTGGTAACCCAGTCGCGCAGGGCTTCGTTCATCGCATCCTTGAGGGTGCCCGTACCGGAGGTGACCGGGACGATCTCGGCACCCATCAGACGCATGCGCGAGACGTTGTCACGCTGACGGTCGATATCCGTTGCGCCCATGTAAACCACGCACGGCAAACCAAAGCGGGCAGCGACAGTGGCGGTAGCAACGCCATGCATACCCGCGCCGGTCTCGGCAATGATGCGGGTCTTGCCCATACGCTTGGCCAGCAATACCTGACCGATACAGTTGTTGATCTTGTGGGCGCCGGTGTGGTTCAGCTCTTCACGCTTAAAATAGATCTTGGCGCCGCCGTAGAGTTCGGTCAGACGCTCCGCGTAGTACAGCGGGCTGGGCCGGCCAACGAACTCGGCCTGAAAGCGATCCATCTCGGCTAGAAAGTCTGGCTCGGCCATGGCCGTGTTGAAGGCTTCCTCCAGATCGAGAATCAGCGGCATCAGGGATTCGGCGACAAAGCGACCACCGAAAGAGCCGAACTGGCCCTGGGCATCGGCGCCGCGGGTAAAGGTGCTGGGGTTCTGCATGATCGGTACCTTCATATTGGGTGCGCTTTTCAATGCGCCCACAATAGGGCAGGCGACACATGAAAAAAACCGATAAGATAGCAGCAACCTGTGAGAAAAAGTGACATATCGCCATGAGCCGAGATCTCCCCTCACTCAACGCATTACGCGTATTCGAGACGGCTGCTCGGCTGGAAAGTGTGAGCCAGGCGGCTGAAGTGCTGCATGTTACCCATGGTGCAGTCAGCCGCCAGATTCGTACCCTGGAATCGGAGCTGGGCGTGGCCCTGTTCGAGAAGGCGGGTCGGGGCGTGCAGTTGACCAGCGCCGGCCGTCGGTTGCGTGATGCCAGCCGCGATGCACTCGATAGTCTGCGCACGGTGTGTGCGGAGATCAGCCAGAGCCAGGTGAGTGCGCCCTTTCTTCTCGCTTGCCCCGGTAGCTTGCTGGCGCGCTGGTTCATTCCGCGTCTGGATCGACTGAACGCCGAGCTTCCAGAGCTGAACCTGCACCTCTCCGCCAGCGAAGGCGAGCAAGATCCGCGCAAGCCTGGCGTCACCGCTACGCTGCTTTTTGCAGAGCCCCCATGGCCTGCCGATATGCAGGTGTATCCGCTGATTCCCGAGCGTATCGGGCCGGTATTCAGTCCACGCTATGTACGAGCAGCTTCGATCGCGGATAAGCCTGCCAGTGCACTGGTCAACGAACCCCTGCTGCATACCCTGTCACGCCCCGGTGCCTGGGCTGACTGGGCGAAAGCCCTGGAGCTCGAACCGCAGAGCCTGCGCCATGGGCAGGGCTTCGAGCATCTGTATTACCTTCTCGAAGCGGCCCTGTCGGGACTGGGTGTAGCCATCGCACCTGAGTTGCTGGTCGCAGATGATATTGCCAACGGCCGCTTGCTGGCGCCCTGGGGTTTTGTTGAAACGCCCAATCAACTGGCCCTATGGAGTCCCGCGCGGCAACCGCAATCACAGGTCCGTGAGCTGGCAGACTGGTTGCAGGTGAATCTTTGAAGTTGCTCCTAGTGACGATGCTCGCAGCTCTGTTGCTTGGCGGGTGCAGCAGCATCGCCTTTGTTCAGCAATCCTGGCAGGGCCAGCGAGATGTCATGGCCCTGAGTGTGCCCATCGTCGACTTGCTGGAAAGCGACAATACCGATCCCGTACTCAAGGCGCGCCTGGCCGAGGCGCTCAAGGCACGTCAATTTGCCAGCAATGTGCTCGGGCTGCCGGATAATGCCAGCTACACCCGTTACAGTGCCTTGCCCCGCGATTACGTGCTGTGGAATCTGTTTGTCGCGCCAGAACTCTCTCTTGAGCCTGTTCAGCACTGTTACCTGTTTACCGGATGCCTGGCCTACAAGGGCTATTTTACCCCCGAGGCTGCGCAAGCCGCTGCGCAGCAATGGCGTAAACAGGGCATGGACGTTTTTATTGGTGATATCCCGGCCTACTCGACCCTGGGCTGGTACGACGACCCGCTGCTCAGTTCCATGCTGCATTGGGATGATGATTACCTGGCATTGACGCTGTTCCATGAACTGGCTCACCAACGGTTTTACCTGAAGGATGACACGGCCTTCAATGAGTCATTCGCCAGCTTTGTAGGCAGTGAGGGGCTGCGCCAATGGCGATCCAGTCGAGGGTTGGCGCCACCTGATCCGGCACTTGAGCAGCAGCAGGCAGAGTTCACCCAGCTCGTCATGGCAACACGTGAAAGGTTGCAGGCGGTCTACACCAGCGAGCGACCAGATGCGGCCAAACGAAAAGCAAAGGAGTCAGCGTTTTCCCGCCTGCAGATGGATTACCAGCAGTGGAAATCAGACTGCTGGGATAACAGCCCGCGATTTGACGGCTGGTTTGCCGAGGCACTGAACAATGCCAGCCTGCTTCCCTTCGGACTTTATGATCAGTGGGTGCCAGCCTTTGCTATGCTGTTTGAACAGACCGGCAGAGACTGGCAAGCTTTTTACCAGGCTGTCGAGCGTATGGAAAATGTGACTTCGACAGAGCGTGAGCACCTCATGCTTGGGTTACTGCAGGCGGCGCAAAAAATTGATCAATCCCGCCCGCCAGACGTAACCGGTCACCGGCATTTTTCATCTCAGCAGCCAATAAGAACAAGAGAAACAGGATGCATCGAGGAGCACCTATGACCGCATCTGATCCAGGTAAGGATACCCGGGCGGATCACCAGCATCGCAACGAGCCTGATCTGCTCAAACCGCCCCGTGCCTACTGGCTGGTTGCGCTGCTGACGACCCTTATTAGCGGTGTTCTGGCTTTCATTATCGGTTACAGCCTTTATCAGCAGAATCGAGTACAGCATGAGGAGCAGTTCGCTCACCGCGTACAGGCATATGGCCAGGGTATCGCAGATTTCGTTCAGCGTAGCCTGGGTGCGGTATACACCCTGGGCACCCTGGTTCAGATATCCGATGCGCCAATAGATGATTTCCAGCGGCTTGGCGATGAGTTGAGCACCTACTTTCCTGGAGCCTCTGCTCTGGGGGTAGCCGAAGGCGCGGTGGTCACCCAGATTTGGCCATTGGCGGGAAATGAGGGTGAGCTTGGTCGCGATCTTCTGCAGGACTCCGAGCGCGGCCCTGATGCCTTGAGAGCTTTGCAGAACAAGAGCCTGACACTGTCCAGACCCTTCGAGCTGTCTCGGGGTGGTCTAGTTGTGGCTGGCCGCCTACCGGTGTTCGTCAACGATGAATATGGCTTTGAGCGATTCTGGGGCTTTGTGATCTCAAGCATCGACCTGACAACTATCGAATCATTGCCGGAAATCCAGGCCATGCAGGCCCATCAGCTGCGTTTTCGCCTTTGGCGCCAGGATCCCAATACCAACCAGCGCGATCTTTTGCTGCCGCTGACCGAGGACCTGGATTTCCACCGTTCCCATGAGGTTTCGTTGGAGCTGGCCAACGCCAATTGGATATTGAGTGTGGAGCAACCGCGGAGCTCCGAGTTATGGCACTGGGCGTTGATGACGCTGTTGATCGGGACGGTTACCAGCCTGGCCCTGGGTTATTCGGTTCTTCAGGTGCTTAATATACGCTGGCAGCGAGAGAACCTGGCCACCCTGGTTGCCCAGCGCACGCGCTCTGCCGAGGAGGCGAGCGATGAGATGGCGGCCGTTATAAATGCGGTGCCTGATCTATTGTTTGAAATGGATAGCGAAGGGCGTTATTACCGCTTTTACTCCCAGCGCACGGATCTGATGAAAATGCCCTTCGACTCGATAAAGGGTAGAACGGTTTACGAAGTGCTTCCTCGAGCAGCGGCCAGCCAGGTTATTGCAGCCCTTGCCCAGGCGGCGCAAACGGGCTGGGCGAGCGGCTACAGCTTCGCCCTCGGTGACACGGAAATAGTTGAGGGCGAGCGCTGGTTTGAATTATCGGTGGCGCGCAAGGCAGCAAGAGCAGAGGAAAGCGACCGTTTTATAGTGCTGTCTCGGGAAATCACCGAGCGCAAACGGGCTGAAGAGCAGAACCGGCAAACCCTGGCGCGCTACCAGTCTTTTGTCAGCGCCTCCAACACTGGCGCATGGGAATACCACGTGAGCTCCGGCCGCCTGGAGTTGAGCGACGAATATTTTCTAATGCTCGGGCTGGATCCGGTTGAACAGGAACTTGACCCACAATTTGGCTCACTGCAGGTCTGGATCGATCTGTTACATCCCGACGACCGGGACCAGGCAGCTCGGTGTTTCAAGAACTACTGTGGTGATCCTGCCGAAAAGCTTTATGAGAACCGCTTTCGGGTACTCAACGCTGAGAACGAGTGGGTCTGGATTCTGGCCCGCGGAGGTTTTTTGCGGGACCAGGACGGGCGATTGACTGACCTGATTGTGGGCACCCATATCGATATCAACGAGACGGTGCGCGCGAGTGAAGAACTGAAGCTGATCGGGCGCGTCTTTGAACAGACCAGCGAAGCCTTTTTGATCACTGATGCGCAACAGCGGATCGTCAAGGTAAACCGGGCCTTCACCGATATCACCGGCTTCAGCCCGGAAGACGCATTGGGCCAGACGCCGGCCATATTGTCTTCAGGTCAGTATGACCAGGATTTTTACCGGAGAATGTGGTCGGCCATCGAGACGCAGGGGAACTGGCAGGGCGAACTGTGGAATCGCCACAAGAATGGAACACTTTATCCTGAATGGCTGCGCATCAGCCGCATGCTTGATACGCAGGGTAACGTCACCCATTACGTCGCTGTGCTGAGTGACATCACCCAGCGCAAGGCTGATGAGCAGCATATTCACTCACTGGCCTTCTTTGATGTGCTGACAGGTTTACCCAACCGCAGCATGTTCGAGCAGCAGGCGCAGGAAGCCCTGAGCTTGGCGGAGCGGCATCACAAGCAACTGGCTTTGCTCTTCATCGATCTGGACAACTTCAAGAACGTCAATGATTCCCTGGGTCACCAGGTGGGTGACGCGCTGCTGGTCGCCTTTGCACAGCGGCTCTCGGCTTTGCTGCGTGAGGAGGACATGTTGTCACGCACCGGGGGTGACGAATTCAGCCTGATTCTGCCGTCAATAGACGCTAATGGTGCCGCCCATACGGCGCAACGTATTGCCAATGCGATGACCGAATCCATGTTGGTTGCGGGTCATGAGCTGACTGTAACAGCCTCGATCGGTATTGCACTTTACCCCGATGATGCCGCAGATCTGAGTAACCTGCAGAGCAACGCCGACATCGCGATGTACCGGGCAAAGCATGATGGACGCAATGGCTACAGCTTCTTCGAGCCGGAACTGCAGACCCATTACGTGCGGACCCTGCAGATCGAGAACGCGCTACGGCATGCATTGGCTCGGGATCAGCTGAGTGTTCATTTTCAGCCACAGCACCGCCTGAAGGACGATTATCTGGTGGGAGCCGAGGCCTTGCTGCGCTGGACCCATCCGGAGCTGGGCAGTATTTCACCCGCTGAATTCATACCGGTCGCGGAAAACAGTGGCCTCATCGTACCTATTGGCGAATGGGTCCTGGCTGAGTCGCTCAAGCAACTGCTGGTGTGGCACGGTATGGGCTTTACCGATATGTACGTGGCCGTCAATCTATCAGCGGTCCAGTTCAGAGATATCCATCTGCTTGCCAAAATCGAGGCCCTGCTGGAAAGCACCGGCGTACCCGCGCAGGCTGTGGAACTGGAGCTGACCGAAAGCATGACCATGCATGACCCGGAAACGGCCATACAGATCATTTCCAGACTTAACGGGTTGGGTCTGAATCTGGCCCTGGATGATTTCGGTACCGGTTATTCTTCCATGAGTTACCTGAAGCGATTCCACCTGCAGAAGATCAAGATTGATCAGTCTTTTATTCGCGATCTGGGTAAGGATGGTGATGACGCTGCCATTGTCAGCGCCACCATCACCCTTTCTCACAGCCTGGGTATGGTGACCATTGCCGAGGGTGTCGAGACGCAAGAACAGCGGGACTTCCTGCGCCGGTCCGGTTGCAACTTCGTACAGGGCTACCTGTACAGCCGGCCACTGCCATCGCAGGCATTTATCGATTACATGGCCCAGTCCCGTCAGGAAACGCAATGATGACCCTGCCCGAAGTACTTTACAGACCAACCGGCCAGACCCTGAAACGCAGTCGTATGGCTTGCTACAGGGACTGGTTACAGGCTGCGGGTGAAGCCCCTGGCGCCGATTATTCGGCGTTGCACGCATGGTCAGTCGACGATATTGGCCGATTCTGGCGGAGCGTCTGGGATTACACAGGTGTGGTCAGCGCAGGTGACCCCGATTCGGTATTGGAGAGTCACGCATTGCCTGGCGCGCGCTGGTTTCCCCAGGTGCGCCTCAATTTTGCCGAGAACCTGTTACGCCACGCCCTGACCGGTGACGCCACCCAGCCGGCACTGCATGCCCGTTCCGAAACCCGAGGGGATTTTACCCTTAGTCGTGGTGAGCTACTTGCTCAGGTAGCGGCACTGGGAGCCTGGATGCGCGAGGCTGGCATACAGCCGGGTGATCGGGTTGCTGCCGTGGTAGCTAACATTCCCGAAGCGATTATCGGCATGCTTGCATCTGCCAGTATTGGTGCTGTGTGGTCCTCGGCATCACCGGACTTCGGCACAGCCGGGATTCTTGACCGCTTTGGCCAGATCAAGCCCCGGCTGCTGATCTGCGTTAATGGCTACGGTTATGGCGGCAAGGTATTCGACCGAACCGCCCAGGCCCTGGAGTTGCAGCAAAGCATGCCCTCGGTCGAGCAGTTGCTGATGATATCCAACCTGCCGGATATAGCCCTGCCAGAGGGCGCGGTGGACTGGCAGAGCGTGCAACAGAAACACGCTGGTGCCCAGCCGGTATTCGCCGCCCTGCCCTTTGATCACCCGCTCTACATACTCTACTCGTCCGGTACCACGGGCGTGCCCAAATGCATCATGCACGGAGCTGGCGGTACGCTGCTGCAACACAGCAAGGAGCTCATGCTGCACGCGGATCTGGGACCGGAGGATGTGCTCTTCTACTTCACCACCTGTGGCTGGATGATGTGGAACTGGTTGGCTTCGGGTCTGGTTACCGGCGCGGAGCTGGTACTCTTTGATGGTAATCCGGGTTACCCCGATATGCAGAGTCTATGGCAGCTCGGAGAGGATTATCGCGTCACGCATTTTGGCACCAGCGCCAAATTTTTGGGGGGCTGCCGTAACGCCGATCTTCATCCAGGCCAGCGTTTTGATCTGAGTCCCTTGCGAGTACTGCTATCGACTGGCTCGCCCTTGCTGCCCGAGGATTACGACTGGGTCTACGGGGCCGTCAAAAAAGACATGCTGCTGGGCTCGATATCTGGCGGTACCGACATCGTCTCCTGCTTCGTTGGCTGTTCGCCGCTCCTACCGGTGCGCCGGGGCGTCATTCAGTGCCGCATGCTCGGCATGGATGTGCAGGCATTCAACGAGGAGGGCCAGATAGTCATTGGCGAGCGGGGTGAGCTGGTTTGCTTGCAGCCGGCGCCTTGCATGCCATTGGGTTTCTGGAACGACACCGACGGCAGCCGTTACCACGCTGCCTACTTCGAGCGATTCCCCGGGGTCTGGGCCCATGGTGACTATATCGAGTTTGACGCCGAGGGTGGTTGCATCATTCATGGCCGCAGCGACGCGACCCTGAACCCGGGCGGTGTGAGGATCGGTACGGCGGAAATCTACCGCCAGGTCGAAACCCTGAATGAAATTGCCGACAGCCTGGTGGTTGGTCAGGATTGGGAAGGGGATGTGCGCGTGGTGTTGCTGGTAGTAATGAATCCGGGTTGCCAGCTGGACGAGCCTCTGCGCCAACGTATACGTCAGCGCATCCGCGACAATGCCAGTCCACGGCATATGCCGGCACGGGTCGAGGTCATTGAGCAAGTACCCTATACCCGTAGCGGCAAAAAAGTGGAGCTCGCCGTGGCGAAAATCCTGCGCCGCGAGGCGGTGACCAACCGTGAGGCCCTGGCCAACCCCGAAGCGCTGGAGCAGATTGCAGCTATTGAAGCGCTTTGGCGATAATCAGTCCCAGGCCGGCGCAAAGTCCGGATCGGCAATACGCTGGTTCCGCTCCAGTGCAGCAATAGCGGCCATGTCATCCTGACTGAGTCGCAGGTCCGCTGCGTGCAGATTGTCCTGCTGGTGCTGGCGTTTGGTAGAAGACGGAATAACCACGTAACCCAGTTGTAACAGCCAGGCTAACGTCACCTGAGCTGGGGTGACCTGGTGCGCCTGGCCGATAGCTTGCAACACCGGATCCTGCATCACCTCACCAACCGCCAACGGCATGTAAGCGGTGAGCTGAATATCATGCTCGCGGGCAAACTCGGCCACCTTGCGGTTGTGCAGAAAAGGGTGAATCTCGACCTGGTTGGTGGCGATGTTCTCGGCACCTATCAGATCGATCGCCTTGCCCAACTGTTCGATGGTGAAATTGGATACGCCAATGTGTTTGGTCAGTCCCTGCTCACGCGCCTCCAGCAGCATGGGCAGATACTCTTCCATGGGCACCTTGTCGTCGGGTGAGGGCCAGTGGATCAGCGTCATGTCCACATGATTGAGGTTGAGCTTGCTCAGGCTTTCTTCAAGGCTGGGGATAAGCTTGCGTGGAGCCAGATTGGAAATCCAGATTTTTGTGGTAACGAACAGTTCGTCACGTGCGATGCCACTGTCGGCGATGGCGCGCCCGACCGCCTGTTCGTTTTCATAGATTTGCGCGGTATCTATATGGCGGTAGCCGAGTTGCAGAGCCTGGTCTACCGAATCGATGACGTCCTGGTCCTTGAGTCTGTATGTGCCCAGACCAATAACGGGAATACCCATGCGTTGTGCTCCTCATATTCGATACATTTCAGTCTGTTCACCTTAGACCAGGATGCGCCCGCCGTGGAAGGTAACGGAAACACGCGCTAACCTGTGAGCCGCACCCGCTTAAGAAAAGGATATACCGATGCTGTTGCAGACTTTACTGGGTACCCGCCTGCCAATCATCCAGGCTCCCATGGCTGGTGTTCAGGACAGCAAACTGGCTCTGGCGGTATGCCGTGCGGGCGGCTTGGGTTCGGTTCCGGCCGCCATGCTCAGCCCCGACGCCCTGCTCGCAGAACTTACCATCATGCGCGATCAGACTGCCGGGCCCTGGAATCTGAACTTTTTCTGCCACACCTCGCCACTGCCCGATGAGGAGCGCGAAGCCACATGGCTTCAAGCGCTGGCACCCTATTATCAAGAGCTGGGTCTGGATATAGCCAACATCCGAAGTGGCGGCGGCAGACGTCCGTTCGACGCTGAAACGCTGGAGCTGCTGCGCGAGTTCAAACCCCCCGTAGTCAGCTTCCATTTTGGTCTGCCGCCGGCGGAGCTACTGCATGAGTTGAAAAGCTGGGGTAGCAAGGTGATCTCCTCGGCAACCACAGTCGAGGAAGCGCTCTGGTTGCAAGATCACGGAGCGGATGCCGTGATTGCTCAGGGCCTGGAGGCGGGTGGCCATCGAGGTATGTTTCTCACCGAGGATGTAACCAGCCAGATCGGGACCTTTGCACTTGTACCGCAGATCATCAGCGCTGTGCGCATCCCGGTGATCGCTGCTGGCGGTATAGCGGATGCCGCTGGTATCCGCGCGGCCATGGCCCTTGGCGCGGCGGGCGTGCAGATTGGTACCGCCTACCTGCTATGCCCCGAGGCGGATACCCGGCCGGTGCATCGGGCGGCATTGCAAAGTCCTATGGCCGCGCATACAGCGCTGACCAATCTGTTTTCCGGTCGGCCGGCGCGGGGTATCGTCAACCGCGTGATGCGTGAGCTGGGCCCGATGAGTGCCTTGCCGCCCGCCTTCCCTTTGGCTGGCAGCGCCATCACACCCCTGCGCGGTGCGGCGGAAAAGCACGAAAGCGGGGACTTTACACCCCTCTGGGCTGGTCAGAACGTACAGGGCTGTCAGGCCATATCGGCTACCGAGCTGACCCTTCTGATGATGGGCGCAGACTGACCCGAGCATGCTCAGGAAGCGGGTAAACCGACCCACTTACGCAACTGGGCGAGTTGCACCGGATCATCATCAAGCCCGATTTCCAGAGCCGCAATGCGCATGATCACCCGATCCTTGCGCAGGCTGCCCTGGGGCAGTTTGAACAGGGCTCCGGTCAGCTCGCGAATCAGGAACGGCAGCTTCAAATTGATCTTGATCCGATTGCCGAACTCGGGAGCAAAGCGCTTGAGCAGGGCATCCAGTTCAGAGTCTTCAAGCTGCTGGCCATAATTGAGAAAGTTCTGGATAGCGCAAAGTGTCCCCATCTCGCCAAGCCTGCACAGGCTGACGGCAGATCTGACGGGGGCGGCGTCCACTGACTGATGATGCGCCAGGCGGGTAAGAGCTTTCGCCAGCATGGCTTGCTGCTGCATAAACTGCTCGGCCTTCTCACGCAGGCGTGGGTCAAATAATACCGGACCGGTACGTGCCAGGCGGATCGCAAGCTCTATGCTGCGAGTCAGGCCCAGTTGGTTGATTGCCTGCTCCGCGCTCACGCAGTCAAAGTCGCTATCTGACCGGTTATCGCTGTTGGCCTGACGGATCAGCTCGGCAAGCAACAAAGGCTGCAGCCATGCCAGGCGCAGCAGCTCCTGCTGAGTGCTGTCGCTGTGCAAGGCCAGCACGGCCTGCTGATCTTCAGGGCGACTCCAGGGAATGAACAGCGTCTGACCGAGCCGCTGTTGTAAAAAGGTATTAATGTCGTCCATCCCGTCCAGCGTCGCAGCGTTCGCGGCACCAGTGCGGTTGATCAAACCGCTAAGGCGTTCCAGCAGTTTCTCGACGGTAAAGGGTTTGGCAATAAAGTCGGTAATCCCCGCCTGCCGGGCCGCCATCACCGTTGCTCGATCAATGCTCGAGGTGATCAATATCCGTGGGCAGTTTGGATTTTTTCTCTTGGCTACACTGATAGCCTCCAGTCCGCTGGCGTCGGGAAGATTCAGGTCGGACAGCAGCAGATCCAGAGCGTTGGCCTTGATATGGTTTACAGCAGGACCAACATGGCTGAACTGGCTCAGCTCTGCGTTCGGAGCCAGTCCGGTGATCACCTGCCTGAGCAGCTCCGCAATCCATGGGTCGTCCTCAATAATGACTATCTTCACTTGGCGGCCTCGTTGGAGCCAGGGACGGCGATTATCTGATTACGACCTTGTTGCTTGGCCTCGTATAGCATCTTGTCCGCGCTTTCCAGCAGACTATCGGTTTGCCAGTCAGGGGCCTGACTGAAGCTGATACCTGCGCTGAAGCCGCAATGAAACAGACCAGCATCGCTACTGAAAGGCAAGGCATGGAAGTCACTACGAATACTGTCAAGAATGCGCCAGGCATCTGCTGGAGAACAGTTGGGCAGTACGGCGACAAACTCTTCGCCACCGTAGCGGCCCAGGCGATCTACCTTGCGCAACCGCTGACGCAGCAGGTTGGCCAGGCTGCGGATAACATTATCGCCAACCGCATGACCGTGGCTGTCGTTCACGTTCTTGAAATGGTCGATATCGATCATCGCGACACTGAGCGGCTGTTTGTTGCGTACGGCGCGATCCGCTTCCAGCTCCAGCTGATCCTTTATATCCGCGTGCTTGAGCAGTCCGGTAAGACTGTCCTTGGCCAGGGCCTGGCTGACTCGGCGGGCCCGCTGGGCGCGTGAGTAAACCGCGGTGAGCAGGGCGCTATCGCTGATAGGTTTGGTTATGAAGTCATCCCCTGCCTTGATCAGCGCCGCCATCTGTTGCTGCACGTCGGTTTCCGCAGACAGATAGATGATCGGCACGCGCAGCCATTCGTCATTGAGCCGAATGATCTGCGCCAGCTCGGGACCGCTGTAGTCCGGCATATTGACGTCCATCATGACCACGTCTGGCTGAAACCGGCGCATCTGCTCGAGTATCAGCTCTGGCGCATCAAGGGTCTCCGCGAGCATGCCAAAACCAGCCAGGACCGCAATAAAGCGCTCTGCCAACTCGATATCATCGTCTATTACCAGCACCCGGAAGGGCTCGCTGTGCTGCAGGCTGAAGCAGCGCTCCAGTCTGTTTTCCAGACCGGGGAGGTCGACCGGATGGGTAAAGAAGCCCTGGGCGCCGGCGCGCACGGCGTGTAACTGTGCAGCAAACCCGTCTTGATCGGACAGGGCAATCAGCGGCAGGGGCTCGGGCAAATGGATTTGCACCTGCGCGACAGCGGCATCCCATTGTGCATCCCATTGCGGCAGGCTCATGTCGACGACCAGTGCATCAGGCGCCTCTGCTGCCATGATATTCAACAGCGCACCAACGTCACCACAGACTACCGTCTTGTAACCAAAACTCTCGAGGGTGTCGCTGATCCCCTGCAGTAATTGCCCGTCAGGCTCTACGATGGCAATACAGCGCACATCACTGTCGTCGTTATCAAAGGTAATCGCGGATGCGGGCTGCGGTGCTTCAGATTGATCCAGTTTGGCCGGCAGTGACTTGATACCCGCTAACAACACCTGGCGATCAGCGTGGCTCAACACTCCGCTATCCATGCTGCGGGTGATAATCAGCTCCAGCGTTCGGGCCTGAGCACCAAGCTCGGCAAAACCGAATGTCCCAGCAGAGCCGGCGAGCTTATGCAGTTCGGAGCGCAACGGGGCAAGATTGCCCGCGTCTGCCGTTGGTTGCGCAAGCAGTTCTTCGCTGCGAGCATTCATGCTTTGCAACTCAACCTGCAGGCGTGCTCGGAATGAACGGCTCAGCGCGGCGAGCTGAGCCTGGAGATCAGCATTCGCCATGGGATTGACTCCAGATGCTGCGTATCTGATCAGCCAGCGTCATGGGGTCAAAGGGCTTGACGATTACCCCGGCGGCGGATAACTGGTGATACTCGGCTATTTCCTGGGATTGAACCTTGGCCGTCATGAAAACCACGGGCAGGTTTGCTGCAAAGTCCGTATGTCTTAGCCTGGCCAGCGTTTCGGGCCCATCCATACCGGGCATCATGACATCAAGCAGAATGAGCTGGGGGGCGAAAGCTTCGAGATTCTCGAGCCCTTCGGCTCCGGAAGCGCAGCTCATGACGGTGAAGCCGCCAACTATTTCCAGCGCTACCCTCGCCACCTCCTGAATCGAGGGGTCATCCTCGATATGCATGATGCGCCTCAGTTCTGACATGATGTTCAACCTTTCTTTAAAACGTTGCTTACCATCCATTGTCGCACGTATGAGTAATCCGACGACATGAGCACGCTTATAGTGCCTCTGCCGCTAAGCTGGTGATTTCCGGTTTTTGGAAAGCCTGCAGATGCCGGGACACGTCGATATTCCCCTCTTTCGGCAGCGTCAGCTCTTATCTTTTTCGATGGGCTCTGCGTCCAGCAAACACCAGAACCGCGAACCCTTGCCTGCTTCCGATTCAAAACCCAGTTCGGCTTGCATATTTACTGCCAGCTCCTTGCAGATCGCCAGCCCCAGACCGGTGCCGCCGCGCTGACGGGTATCGGTGGCATCGGCCTGGGAAAACTTGCTGAAAATCCGGTCATGAAAGTCTGCTGCTATTCCCAGACCACTGTCCGTCACGCTAATACAGACCCTGCCCTCCGCGTAGTGAGCATCGAGCCGCACCGTCTGATCCGGGTGAGAGAACTTGATGGCATTGGACAGGAAGTTATTGAGTATCTGCCCCAGACGCAGAGCATCTACTGTGACCACGACCGGGTCTACATTGCCCAGTTCCAGGTTTATCTGGAACTGCGCGGCATAACCGCTGTTGCTTTCCAGGGCCTTGCGCAAAAGAGGGACCAGCGGTTGCGACTGGAGATTGAAATGCATCTTGCCAGCCCCGAGCTTGTCCATGTCCAGCAGATCGTTGATCAGTTTGTTCAGTTCCGTGCTGTTGCTATGGGCAATCTCAAGTAACTTGCGCATGCTCTCGGGTACCGCGCCCATCACGCCATTATTAATCAGCGCGAGGGAACCGGTGATCGAGGTAAGTGGAGTGCGCAGTTCGTGACTGACGGTGGAGACGAACTGACTTTTCAACTGGTCGATCCGTTGCTGCTCAGTGGCGTCCCAAATAAAACCACTCAGCCACAGCAGTTCGTTCTGGGCATTGTATTCGCCGCGGCCCTTCTCCCTGACCCAGACCTCGTGGCCCAGGGCATGAATAACCCGGTAGGTCGCTTCAAAAGCTTCCTGGCGCTGGATATGCTCAGCGGTAGCATAGGTCAGATGCAGATCTTCGGGATGCACAATACTGGCAAAGCTACGTACCCGGTTATCAACAAAATCTGAAGCCGGATAGCCGGTAATGGTCTGAATCTCGTCACTCATATACGACATGGTCCAGTCCAGGTCATTGTTGCAGCGGTACACTGCGCCGGGCAGGTTGCTGACCATGCTGCGGAAGCGTGATTCACTTTTTTGCAGCGCGCGGGTGGCCTGAATCAGGTCGGTGATATCGGTAGCGATCCCGAGGAAGCCGGTCAGCTCGTTATTTTCCTCGCGAATGCCGGTAATCGTCAGATTGACCAGACGATGGCCGCCGTCCTTGTGCACGTAAGTCCAGGGCAGGGTTTCGCCACCACCGTCACGAACATTGCTGGTGAACACTTCAAAGCCGCTAACCTCAAAGCCCTTCTCCTGACTGAGTTTTTGACTACGCCGTTCTATTTCGCTGGCCAGGTGGAATACCGCCGGAGTGGTTCTGTCGACGACGTCCTCTGCCTTGTAACCCAGTAGCTTTTCGGCCCCGCTGTTGAACAGGGTGATGGTGCCCTGCAGGTCGGTGGTGATGACCGCAACCTCGGTAGAAGCATCAATGACCGCCCGCAGGAAAGCCCGGGCCTGGCTGATTTTCTGATCCCGATCCATTTCAGCGCTGATGTCCGCATGGGTACCGCTCATCCATAGGGGCTGGCCTTCGGGGGTGCGGCTTATCAATTGACCACGACTGTGCACCCAAACCCAGTGTCCATCCTTGTGGCGCATGCGGCATTTACAGTCGTAGTAGTCTGCCTCGCCAGAAAAGTGTTGCTGCAACTGGCGCTCGGACTCGGCCAGATCATCCGAATGGGTCAGAGTTCCCCATGTATCAATACTAACGGGGGTCAGTTCAGCAAGTGTGTAGCCGACAATATTGGCCCAGCGTTCATTGAACAGGGTTTCTCCCGTGCTCACGTTCCATTCCCAGGTACCAATGTTGGTGCCCTTAATGATGCTCTCCAGGCGCGCCCGTTCGTGCTCCAGGGTCAGTTCAATCTGCTTGCGGGCAGTAATATCGCCGATGTAGCCGTGCCAGATGGTATCGCCGTTTTCCAGTCGTTCCGGCACGGCGCTGCCGGCTGCCCAAATCTCTCCCAATACCGGATGGTTGACACGGTATTCGCTGCGCCAGATCGATAGGTGCCTGGCAGAGTCGGCAATACCCTCAAGTATCTGCGGCTGGTCCTCCGGGTGGATAGCCTGCACGGCTGCATCGGCATCCAGTCGGACCTGCTCGGGGGTGACCCCATACACATCGATGATGCCCTGGCTACTGTATGGGAACCAGGCCTCACCCTCACTGTTGAGTTGGTATTGGTAGACTACGCCGGGTAACTGCTCAGTGAGGCGGTTGAAACGTTCAAGCAGTTGTTCGCGCTCACGATTGGCGGCGTCCTGACTCAATGCGGAGTTTACCCAGCGGCTCATCAGCCGGATAAACTCCAGGTCGGTATCGGCGAACGGCTGTTGCCGTGGCTCCTCGGAGGTAAAGTTGAGCGTCCCGTAACGCTCACCGTCGACTATCAAAGGCACACCCAGATAGCTCTCAAGACCAAACAGGTTGTAGCAGGGATGGCCGCTGAATCGTGACTGACCCATGAACTCGATGGCCAATACGTCGGCCTGTTGTAGTGTCAGGGCGCAATAGGTAGTTCCAAGGGTGAAATACTGACCGATGGCAATATTATTCTCGGGGCTGTACTGGGCCACTACTCGGTAATCATCATCAGTGATGGAACTGATAATACCCACGTTCATTCGCAGGTACTGGCAGCCCAGCTCCAGGGCCTTGTTCAGGCGTGTCTCCAGGCGCAGGTTGGGCAGAGCTGCAATCTCGTTCAAGGCGCGTAGCGCCTTGCGCTGCAGCTCGATGCGCAGGGTGGAAGCCCGTTCTTCTTCATCCCTGCGCAGAGCGTGTATCAGCTGGCCGAGTGAATTGAGCAGAGGCGTTAGATAGGCCAGTTGCTCAAGGGTGTATCCACCCTCCCGGTTAGCCAGCCCGATCATGCCCACCATCTGATCGCCGAACAAGATAGGCAGTCCGGCAAAACTCTCCAGGGCCGGGTGACCCGGTGGCAAGCCACCCCGATTGGGGTCATTCACAGGATCATTACTGATGTATGCAACGCCACTTTGCAGTACCTGGCCAAACAGGGTGTCCAGGCGCGTAAAGCGCAAGCCGGTGGCCCGATGCTCCTCGTAAAATGCACGGCTTTGATCGTCCCAGGCGATATTGCTGATGGCATAGGTCTGCAGAAAGGGCTTGCCGTCGCCATCGCGCAATAGTTGGCCGACGAAACCAAAGCGGCTTCCGGTCAGCTCGAGTATCTGGGCGAGCAATTGATCAAAGCTGTCATTCAGGTTGCTGGCCTTGATATAGGCGGACTGGGTTTGCGAAACAATGTTCAGTAGGTGCGCGGTCTGCTCGCGCTCCTTTATCTCCTGCTTGAGACGACCCTGGTGGTCATGCTCGCGCCGCCGGACACTTTCACGGGTGGCCAGCAAGAGACCACCGAGTAACAGCATGGCGGCGATAAAGGCAGTCAGCCAGGTGAGTAAAGCCCGACTTTTTTCTGTCAGGTGTTGCTGCCAGAGTGGATTTATATCGCGCCAGACCAGAACCAGCGCCGAGGGATTACCCTGACCATCCAGACGTGACTGAAAGTCTTCCAGGGGGACGCTCGTGAGTAGATGGTAGCGGCCATTGATCGCCAGCTCGGCACTGCCGTCCTGCTCCAGGGCCTGTGCAACCGAGTCGCTGGAGAGCCAATCCATTGCTTCAGTACGTGACGACTGATTCAGCCACCAGGGGCTGCCCTTCAGCTCGACCAGGCCAGCCTCGTCATGGTCGAGCACGATATCTTCCAGCAAGTGCCGGTTGAGCAATAGCGCCAGGCCGGCCTGCAACTCTTCATCCAGCAATTGCAGCTCCGGCAGCATGCCAAAGCCGACCTCCAGGCTGGCGATGACTTCTGCGTCGGGACCGGCTCTGTTTTTAATGGGCACAATGCCGCGCATGCCAGAGCCATGGCGGCCGGTTTCCATGCCGCTCAGTGCCTGCCCCTGGGCTTGCACCAGCTCTATCATGGGGCGTATGCCCTCCAGGCTGTCACCCCAATGGTCGGGTTGGTGCATACGCAGCAAGCTGACCGCACCGGGTGCCAGATGCACGTGCAGTTGATTGGCACCTGCCTCCTCGAGTATCCGCCAGAAGCCGGAGAGGTCGTTACGCAGTTGGGCACGCAGAAGATGCAGCACCGGATCGTCGAGACCGTTGCGCTGCTTGAGCAAGGCAATACGACGTATCAGCCGCAGGGTATCGGGATCTTCCGCCAGACTGTTGGCCGCCATAAGGGCCTGGCGTCGTACAGCCTGTTGCGACTGTTCAACGGCCATGCGCTGGATTTCGGACTGGGCATGTAATTGCTGCTGCCACAGTGAGTCACGTTGGTTGCGATCCGACCAGGCCAGATAGGAAAAAAACAGGGCGAGCAGAATGACCCCGGTCATCAGCAGGGGACGTTCGTTGCGGCGTAAATCAATCAGGGGCATTGGCCTGTGAGTCCTCTGGGCGCGCTATTCGCTATCTATTCACAGACTATTGCACAAATGGCCCCCGTCCACATTGATCACGGTGCCTGTTATGAACGAGCCAGCTTCGCTGGCGAGCAATAACAGGGGACCACTGAGCTCATCCAGCTGGCCCAGGCGGCGCATGGGTACTTTTTGCTTGATATAGTCCTGGCCCTTTTCAGACTCGAAATAGTCGTTGTTCATTTCGGTGCGGAAGTAGCCGGGGGCGATGGCGTTGACGCGGATGTTATCGCGGGCCAGTTCAATGGCCATGGCTTTGGTCAATTGCACCACGCCGGCCTTGGCGACCGCGTAGTGGCTCAGGCCCTGGCCCACGCGCAGGCCGAGAATCGAAGCGATATTGACGATGTTGCCGCCCCGCTGTGACTTGGCTATGGCCACGGCTGCCCGATGGGCTACCCGCCAGGCGCCATCGAGGTTGGTATCGAGCATGCTGCGCCAGTTGCCCTCGGTCATTTTCAGAAAGGGCACGCCTTCGCCAATCCCGGCATTGTTGATCAACACATCCACGCTGCCAAATTGCGCTTCGGCCTCGCTGAAGCCGGCGTCGATGCTATCGGAATCAGTTACATCCATGGTCACCGCTAAAGCCTCAAAACCCTGGGTTCGCAGATCCTGGACGAGCTTTTCCAGGCGTTCGGCGCGGCGTGCGGCTACTACAACACGGGCACCGGCAGCGGCAAGCACGCGCGCGAAGTGCTCTCCAAGTCCGCTCGAGGCGCCGGTAATCAGTGCGGTTTTTCCGGTCATATCAAAGTGCTTGTCAGTCATATCCTGTATCCCGTGCGAGTCATCTGTAGATGGCATGTGGTAACAGTATCGACTATGCCGAACTCAGGCTCCAGCAGGTTGCGCAGTTGTGATACGCGGCTATCAACAGTCGCTTTAAAGCGGCAGGTGAATATCCACGCGCAGGCCACCCAGACTGCTGTCATTGAGCTCTATGTTGCCGTGATGACGCTCCACTACCCGCTGCACAATGGACAGGCCAAGACCGGCGCCAGGGTGATTGCTGCCCGTATAGAAGCGTTCGAGTAACCGCTCGCGCTTGGCGCCGGGTACGGGTTCACCGCTGTTCTCTATGCTGAGCAGCAGACTGGAGGGTTGTGCATTCTCGCGTTGCAGGTGCAACTTGATGATGCCGTTATCAGGGCAGTGCTGGATGGCATTACCGAGGAGATTTTGTAGCAGCATGCCAAGGCTGCCCGGTTCCATGTTCAGGGTCTCGGGTAGCGCCGGATCAATGTCGAACTGCAGGTCCTGATGGCGCTTTAGCGCCAGGGGCAAAAGCTGCGCGAGCTCATTGCGACAAGTCTGTTGCAAGGCGATGGGTTGGCGTTGCAGTTGTTGCTCGTCGGTCAGGCGCGCCAGTGTCAGCATCTGACTGACCAGCCGCGTTGCGCGTTCTGTTGCACTGAGCAGGTGAGCAAGGGCGGCGTCGCGTTCGGCCGGGTCGTTGGCGGCCCGTGCGTTTTCAGCATGAATCTGCAGTATCGCCAGTGGTGTTCGCAGCTCATGGGCTGCATCGGCAATAAACCGCTGTTCGCGAGCCAGCAGCTGCCCCACCTGATCGAGCATGCGGTTGAGCGCGGCTTCCATGGGTTCCAGCTCGGCGGGCAGGTCACTGACCAGCATCGGTTGCAGACTATCGGGGTCACGCTGGCGTATCAGCCGGGCCATGCGCTCCAGGGGTTTGAGGCCTGAACCGATGGCCAGCCAGACCAGCAGGAGCATGAGGGGTATTCCCACCAGGTCGGGGATAAGTGTGGAACGTACGATCTTGTTCACCAGCTCGCCGCGCACATCGGCACGCTCGCCAACCCAGATCGCCATTTGCTGCTCGGAATCCTCCAGAACATAGCGCCGCCATTGATCCTCACCCTGTCCAAGGGTGGCAAATCCAGGTAACCAGTTGTCCTCGCCAATGCTGGGCACATTGAAGGATCTGGCAATAATCCGGCCGTCAGCGTCGCGTACCTGGTAAGCCAGCTTGCTTTCGTAGCGATGCGCCAAAGTGGGTTGCCGGCCGGCGGACTCGTTCAGTACTGCTGCCAATTGCTGGTGATCTATCTGCGCTTCGGGCAGGCGTAGCAGGCCTTGTAGCACCCGCGCACTTTGCCCCAGTTGGGCGTCGAACAGCTCCTCTATTTCATGGGTTGCATCCCCGTAGCTGACGGCGCTGAGAATCAACGAGCCGATAAGAAGCAGACCCAGTACGCGCAGCAGAATTCGCTGGCGTATGGATTTCATACCTGCCGCTCGATCATGTAACCCACGCCACGCAGGGTGCGAATCAGTTCGGGGAAGAGTTTGCGGCGTAAATGGTGGATATGAACTTCCAGGGCGTTGCTGCCCACTTCCTCGTTCCAGCCGTTGAGAACCTGCTCCAGACGGTCCCGGGTCAGTACCCGGTCAGGTTGGGCGATCAGTTCGTGCAGCAGGACAAACTCCTTGCGCGAGAGGCTGACCACGTTGCCATCCAGGGTCACCTGCTGGTTCTGCGGATCAAGAATGACGCCGCGCAGGTTGATCTGCGGTTCTGCACGGCCATTGCTGCGCCGCAGCAGGGCGCGCAGGCGCGCCTTCAGTTCGGCGCTGTCGAAGGGCTTGGTCAGATAGTCATCGGCGCCGGCATCCAGCCCGGCGATGCGATCCTGGACGCCATCGCGGGCCGTGAGGACCAGCACCGGAATACTGTGGTGGCGGTCACGCAGGGCCTTGAGAACCTTCAGACCATCCATGCGTGGCAAGCCCAGATCAAGAATCGCCAGATCAAAGGGCTCGCTGCTCAGGGCATGCAAGGCACTGACACCGTCCTGCAACCAGTCGAGCGTGTAGCCCTCGGCTTTGAGCGCCGTCAATATGCCCTCGCCGAGGGACTTGTCATCTTCAACCAGCAACAGTCGCATGTATGTTACTCAGAGTGTTTTCAGCAGCTTGCTGATTTCCTGCTGCCGGCCTTTATCGGCGAGCTCGCGGCCTGGTCGTGGGGGCGCTGCCTGGGCTTTCAACAGCACGGTCTTGGCCTCAGCATAGCGCTTTTGGTCGATCAGGTAATCCGCCCAGAAATAGTTGCTGTCGATCCCATCGGGATTCAGTGCCAGGGCCTTTTGCAGCAGTTCGGCGGCTTTGTCGTCATCACCGAAACCGATAGGCCAACCGGGCACCTGATAGTAAAGCGCTCCCAGACTCGTGTAGGCCGAGCCTTGCAACGCCTCGGGATCAAGCGACAAGGCCTGTTCCAGCTCAGCCTTGGCCTCCTTGACCTTGCTGAGGGCACCCAGTCCGCCTTCGGCGCCGGCCCAGCTGCTGAGAATGATGCCTTGCCAGATATGCGCTGCAGCGCTGTCGGGGTGCGCCTCGGTCAGGTGTCGTGCGTCGGCTGCCAGCAGTTCATAGGCCTTGGGTTGCTGCTTGGCCGGCAGGTCATAATGAATCTGCGCCCAACGCTGTTGCAGGTCACTGACTTCTTCTGCCTGGACGCCGATGCTCAGCCCCCAGAAAGCAGCCGTCAGGGCCAGTTGTTTGAGAATGTTCATGATCTTTGCTCCAGGGTTTCGGTGGGAACAGGGGTGCCAGCCACAACGTTGGCTGCCATGACAGGTGGCGCGGCGAAATGTTGAATGGTCGGTAACTGGCGACGTAGTGCTTTGTCCAGCAGCGAAGGAAGCAGGCTGTTGAGGCGCACGAACAGCCGCTCCGGCCAACCAAGATGCACCTCGCGCAGATCACGTTCCAGTGCGCTGATCAGTTGCTTGGCAACCTGTTCGGGGCTGTCTGTAGCGACCTGCAGGGCACTGTTCATAGCATTCACCTGGGAACTGTTCATCTCCGTACGGGTAGCCCTGGGGGCTAGATACAGCACCCCGACACGGGTATCGGCGAGTTCGCGGCGCAGCGCCTGGGAAAAACCACGAAGGGCAAACTTGCTCGCACAATAGGTGCTGAAACCGGCATAGCCAATCGAGCCAAAGGTCGAGCCTATATTGACTACACAGGCCTGGGGCGCGGACTTCATGAGCGGCAACAGTGCGCGCGTAAGCTGCAGGTTCGCGGTCAGATTGATGTCGATCAGGTCCGCTATTGCCGAATCATCCATGGACTCGAACAGCCCGAAATGGTTTACCCCCGCCGCATTGACCAGCAGGTTGAAACCCTTCAGCTTGCGAGCGGCCGCGACAACTCTGGCGCGATCATCCGGCCTTCGCAAATCGGCCTGCACGCAGGATACGCGGCTACCAAAGTCACGTTCCATGGCCTCCAGTGCCTGTGTTTGGCGCCCTACCAGAAGCACCTGGGCACCTGCCTGACACAGTGCCGCAACCATGGCCTGACCCATGCCGCCGGTGGCGCCGGTCAGGATCACAACACTATCCTGCAAGCGCATGGGGCACCTCCAACGAACCAGGCAGACTGCGGAACATGTCGGCATAGAGTCGATAAATGACCCGGGCGGTATGGATAACGGCTTCCTGATCGGCCGGATCGTCCAGCTGGTTGACCAGTTTTTCGAAGAACTTCATGTGTTCCTGGTCCAGCGAGCCGTGGGAACTCAAATAACTGAAGGCCTTGTTCGGTAATCCCAGACCTTTCTGCAGGCTGTTTGCCGCCTGGGTAGCCAGGGCAATGCTGGTGCCTTCGAGCACGAAGACCATGCCCAGCATGGATACCGGATTGAGCCGATTGATGCGGTCATACATGGTGCTGACCATCAGTTCCGTTGCCAGTGCTGGCTGGCCATGGCGCACGGCTTCAGCATCGGCACCACAGGCGCGCAGGTCGTTGAGAATCCACTCCTGGTGGCCCAGCTCTTCTTCGATGTACTCGGCCATGGCGTTGCGAATCCATTCCTGTTTGGCGCTCAGTCGCGCGCCGCAGGCCATCAGCAAGGGTACGGTGTGGCTGACGTGGTGGAATGCCTGCGTCAGGAAAGCGATATAGCTGTGGCGCTGAACCTGCCCAGTCAATGCGGCCCGGATCAGCGGGGAGGCAAACAGGTACTCGCGCTCGGCCTGCGTGCTTTCGTGTAAACGATCAAAGAAATTCATGGGCTAACTCCTTGGTTAACAGGCCCTCTAGAGCCTGACGATAGTGCTGGAAAATGGCGTCTCGGCGCAGTCGACCATTACTGGTCAGCAGGCCGTTGGTGGCGGTAAAGGGCTGCTGGATGACCAGCCAGTGATGGACCCGGGCGTAGCCGGGCAGGCCGGCATTGATTCGGGCGATGGCGTCTTCAATCTCGTCAGGGGTGACCTGCGCATTGCGCGGCATTACCAGGGCCAGATTGCTGGGCAGCGCCTCGCCATGGACGAATGCCTGGCCAATGGCCGGCTCACTGGTCAGCTCGGCCTCGATCCACTCTGGGTTGACGTTGCGGCCAAAGGCGGTAATGAACTGATTCTTCTTGCGTCCCAGGATGGTGAGAAACCCATCATCCAGGCGACCGATGTCACCGGTAGGCCAGGGCGAAGCGACAGGCTCGGTGTCCCCCAGATAGCCCAACGGACCGTTGCCGTGTACCAGTATTTCACCATCCTCGGCGAGGCTGACCTGCACGTGTGGCAGGGGCTTGCCTACGGTGCTGGGCCTGCGCTGGGTCGGGCGATTCAGACACACCACCGAGGCACATTCCGACAACCCGTAGCCTTCAAAGACCGGCCACTGCAGTTGCGCAGCCTGGTTGAGCAATGCAGGGGCAATATGTCCACCGCCGACGGCAATAAACCGCAGGCTGGAAGGCGGGTGCAGGCCGGCACTGGCGGCCTGTAAAAGCCCCTGGAGCAGTTGAGGCACCAGCACCAGACTGTTCGGCTTGGCCTCATGCAGAACATGCATGAGTTGCTGGATGTCGAGCGTGTTGTTCTGCACCCCTGTGCGTTCCGGCAAAGTGATGCTGGCGCCCGCCAGCAGCGCGGCATACACACCGATATTGTCCAGCAGCACGCCCAGGGGCAGCAGTACCAGGTGGCGTTCGGGGCTGATGTCGGCGCAGGCGTCCTGCAGGCTGAGCGCTACGGTCATCAGGGTGTCTGCGGCCAGGCACACCCCTTTTGGCTGCCCGGTCGTGCCGGATGTGAAGGTGATCTTGCAGGTGCCCTCAGGCATGGGTGCCCTGGTCTGCTGCGAGGTTATGGGTGTCAGCCGTTGCCAGCCCAGACTGGTGCGGCTGAAGCCCTGCTCCTGCGGACTCACGCCGTCGGGCAGGCGACCGATGATGCTGTCGATGCCGGCGCTGTCGAGCAGGTGGTGAACCTGTCCGGCGCTGAAAAAGGGCGGCACGGGCACACAGACAAGGCCACTGTGCAGCAGGGCAAGATCCCAGAGAATCCAGTCGATACCATTCTCCAGAGCCAGAGCAAGCCTGCTGCACCCGCTGCTGATCAACTGCTGGCTGCGTCTGGCTATGTGCTCAGGGAGCTCGCCATAGGTCACGCTGCCATGGTCGTCGGTCAGGGCCAGCTGGTCTGGCTGGCTCTCGGCATGACGACTCAGCGCCTGCCAGAAGGATTCAAGCGCTGACATGGGAAACCCCCTGGTGATGCGCGTAAAGGGGGCGGTAACCCAGGCGCCGGAAAACGCCGCGCTGCTCAAGCTGAACCAGACCCTCGGGAATGTACCCTGCCATCACCCGCGGCCGGGTTGCGTAATAACTTCCCCACTCCGCTTGCCGGTCGCCGAGGCGTTCCGGCTTGGCCTCACCCAGATCAATGGGGCTGAGGGCCAGCCGCTGGAAGCTGTTGAGGAGCATTGCCGTGCCGGTGAAAACCACCCAGGTGTAACCCTGGGCGGCCAGGTAATGGGTCAGCGCAATGATCAGGACCCGTGCTCCGCCCGGGGCCAGAGCAGCCAGATTGCCTACCTCCACCATATGCTCGCGCTGCAGGGGCATGCCGCTGTGAATACGAATCTGCGTGCAGGCCGGCACGTCCAGATACTGTTCCAGAAAAAGCGGGCTGGCGCTGGCGGGTCGCAGACCGACGACGGCCTGTAGTTCGCCCTTTTGCCTTATACCCAGCAGTTGGGGCATGTACTGCCTGATGCTGGCGCCGTAGGTGTCGGCAAAACGCTGGTGAACGAAGGCTTCCAGCTGTTCGCGTTGCGTATCGGTGCCGGGCTGGCCGCTGTTGAGCTCCAGAACGTATTGACTGTCGAAAGTGGCCAGCGGTGAGGGTGACGATGTAAACGAGTGTGGCATGGGCTTCTCTCCAGTGATGCAGAGAAGGTTGCCGGGCGAAACTTAAGATTCGCTTAAGCTGGAAAAATTTTTGTAGTGCCTTTGCTGTGCCCCATTCCAGAACGCCACCCAATTATTGCGGTTGATATATTATATTTTTATATATATTGTTATCGGATCATCCTGTGATGGACCATTCAATGCAACACACAACCGACGCAATCGACCTGCATCGCCTGCATGGTGCCGCCGACAAGGCCCAGGCTTTGCTCAAGGCACTGAGTAATCGTGACCGCCTGATGCTCCTCTGCCAATTGGTCGGGGGCGAGCGCAATGTGGGTGAACTGGAAGCGAGCCTGGGCATTTTGCAGCCCACCCTGTCCCAGCAGCTGGGGGTATTGCGCCGGGAAAACATGGTCGCGACGCGGCGCGAGGGCAAGCTGGTCTACTATCGTATTGCCAGCCCCGAGGCATTGGCGGTCATCAGCACGCTGTATCAACTGTTCTGTAGCGAGGAGCCCGAATGAGCATTGACTGGGTACATTTTACCCCCTGGAGCGCGTTGCTTGGTGGCGGACTGATCGGCCTGTCTGCGAGCCTGTTGATACTGCTCAATGGCAGAATCGCAGGCATCAGTGGGTTGGTGGGCGGTTTGCTTGGTCCGCTTCTGCCCGGCAGTGGCGAGCGTGCAGCCTTTGTGGCGGGTTTGATCATTGCACCCCTTCTCTACTGGGTCGTCATGTATCGTCCGCAGATTCAGATCGAGGCAGGACCGCTCGCCCTGGTGGTTGCCGGGTTGCTGGTGGGTTTCGGGTCGCGGCTGGGCTCGGGCTGCACCAGTGGGCACGGCGTGTGTGGTCTGGCGCGATTGTCGCCACGCTCTCTGGTCGCCACGCTGAGCTTCATGGGCAGCGGCTTTGTGACCGTCTTTGTACTCCGACACCTGTGGGGGGGCTGAATATGCGCATTCTGACCGCGTTACTGGCTGGCCTGGTATTCGGTATGGGGCTGGTTATCTCAGGTATGGCCAATCCGGCGAAGGTGCTGGGATTCCTCGACCTGTTCGGTCAATGGGATCCCTCCCTGGCACTGGTCATGGTTGGCGCAATTGGTGCCGCTTTCCTGCCGATGCAGTGGGTTCAGCGTTCCGGCCGCACTCTGGGGGGTGAGCCGGTGACACTGCCGGGTAAGGGGCAAATTGACAAGCGGCTGATCGCCGGCAGTTTGCTGTTCGGCGCAGGATGGGGGGTGGCGGGTTTCTGTCCGGGTCCGGCCCTTGTAGCAGTGGGCGCCGGCATGCCCCAGGCGTGGCTGTTCGCTATAGCCATGCTGGCCGGCATGCTGTTGTTCCAGGCGTATGACCGTCGCGTGACGGCATGAGCAACAACCCGAGGCTCCAGCCGCCGGGCGATCCGGGTCTGCTCGGCTGGTTACGGTCCTATCGGCTGGCCTGGCTCGGTGGTGACCTGACCGCCGGCCTGGTGGTCAGCGTGATGATCATTCCCCAGAGCATGGCCTACGCGATGCTGGCCGGCCTGCCCGTGCAGATCGGTCTGTACGCCAGCTTGTTGCCGCTTCTGGCGTACGCCCTGTTTGGTAGCAGCATGAGCCTCTCGGTTGGCCCCGTGGCAGTCACCGGACTGATGACCGCGACCCTGCTGGCGCCCCTGGCGGCCGCTGGTAGCGGTGCCTATTTGCAAATGGCGATATGGCTGGCTTTGCTGTCGGGTGTGATGCTGTTCGCGGTGGGTCTGTTGCGCATGGGCTTTCTGGCCAACTTCCTCAGCCATCCGGTTATCAGCGGGTTCATCAGTGGTGCGGCGATTCTGATTGCAATCAGTCAGCTGCCACATTTGCTGGGTGTGCGCGCGCTACCCGCCAGCCCACAGCAACTGCTTGATAGCTGGACGCTGGCAAACTCTCTGGTTCTGGGGATCGGTCTGGTTTCGCTGGTCTGGCTGATCTATGCCCGCAGTGTGCTGGCGGGTCATCTGCGCAGTCTTGGATTGCCATCGGTCGCCGCTACCCTGCTCGCTCGCCTGGCCCCCATCGTACTGGTGATTGCAGCGCTGCTGGCTACCATCGGCGGCGATCTGGCCGCACAGGGCGTGCCGGTGGTGGGCTTTTTACCGGCCGGACTCCCTGGCTTTTTCTGGGCAACGCCAGAGTGGTCGGATATACGAGCACTGCTGTTACCGGCGGCGCTAATCAGCCTGGTCACCTTTGTCGAGAGTGTGGCGATTGCCCAGTCCCTGGCCCGGCGCAAGCGTCAGAGCATTGATGCTGATCGGGAGTTGCTGGCGCTCGGCGCCGCCAACCTGGGTGCCGGTCTGACCGGTGGCTTTGCGGTAGCGGGTGGCTTTTCGCGCTCTGTCGTGAATATTGAGGCGGGTTCGAACACGCCCCTGGCGGGGGTCATTGCCATGAGCATTATCGGCCTGATTCTGCTGACCGTCGCGCCCCTGTTTGCCCACCTGCCCCTGGTTATTCTGGCGGTTGTGATCCTCGTGGCCGTCATCCCGTTGATTGATGTAGCCAGCCTGCGACGGGCCTGGCGTTATGACCGTGCCGAGGGTCTGACCTTGTTCAGTACGGCTGCCGGGGTGCTGCTGCTGGGGATTGAGGGCGGCATCGCGCTGGGTATCTGTCTGTCGATTGCCGCGCAGTTGTGGCGGGGTAGTCGACCGCATATTGCGGTGGTCGGTCGGGTACCGGGCACTCAGGATTTTCGTAATACCAAGCGGCATCTGGTGGAAATCGAACCCCAACTGCTGGCCCTGCGTATCGACGAAAACATCTTCTTCGCCAACACCAAGGCTATCGAACAGGCTCTTTATCGGGCCCTGCGAGATTATCCTGATACCCGTGAAGTGCTGCTTATTCTCTCTGCGGTGAATCATATCGACAGTACCGGACTGGACATGCTCAGCGAACTCACCGAGGGTCTGGCCGACAGAGATATCCACCTCCATCTGGCCGAGGTCAAAGGGCCGGTGATGGACCACCTGGGTGAAACGGACTGGATTAACGAGCAGGTGGGTGAAGTGTTTCCCAGCACGCATATCGCGTTCAATACACTGGGCAGCCAGAAGCGCCCAGCCAGCGCCGACCTGGAGAGTTGAAGCCGATTGCCGGGGCTTAGCTGATATCGCCGGGCGCCAGGGCGACCGACTTCATGATGGCATGGCACTCGTCGCCCACGTGCAGCCCGAGCGCCTTTACCGAGCGACAGGTCACGCGGGCCAACAGATTGTCCTGGCCTTCACCCTCGCCCATGCCGATCACCACTATCGCGTCACCACCGTCGCGGCTGGTAATCGAACGGATGGTCCCGCACAGGATATTCATTGCCGATAGTCCGGTAGGCCGCGCACGGGACAGAATCACGTCCTGCGCCTCGACCCGCACGCGTACGCGGGTGCCGATGGGAGCGGCATTGCGCGGCACAAACAGAGAACCCCCGGCGGTGGCCAGTTCGCTGAGGCCATCGGCATGATGTGCAACCAGTTTCCCGGTCAACATCGCCCCAGCCTCGCGCAGGCCCAAAGCCAGCTGTGGATCACTGAGCACCTGGGCCGCCGGCCCTACAGCCGTGACTCGGCCGCAGCTCAACGTGACCACGGTAGTCGCCAGCCGCGCGACCTCGGACAGGGAATGGCTGACATACAGAACCGGAATCTGCAGATCATCCCGCAGGCGTTCAAAGTAGGGCAGTATTTCAGCCTTGCGTGCCTCATCCAGAGCCGCCAGGGGCTCGTCAGCGAGTATCAGCTCCGGGCTGCAGAGCAGGGCTCGGGCAATAGCCACCCGCTGTTTTTCTCCGCCGGACAAACCAGCCGGGCGCCTATCCAGCAGTGACTCTATACCCAGCATGGCAATAATCTGCTGCTGGTCAGCAGGCGGCGCATCGCGGTGAGTAAAGCGTCGGCCGTAGAGAATGTTCTGTCTCACACTCAGGTGGGGAAACAATCGGTCGTCCTGAAAAACGTAGCCGATCCGGCGTTTGCGTACGGGCAGATTCACGCCCGCGCTTGTGTCGAGCAGGGTCCGCTCACCCAGCTTGATCTGCCCCCGGTCGGGACGCAGCAAGCCGGCTACGGCGTTGACGACGCTGCTCTTGCCCGCCCCAGATTCTCCGAACAGCACGGTCAGCCCCGCGGGCACCTGAAAATGCACATCCAGCGCAAAGTCGCCCAGCTGATGCTCAATAGATACATCGAGAGTCATTGTCCGCCGATCCTCCGTGCCACACGTCGGGCCAATACTTCCGACACCAGCAAGGCCGCCATCGCGATGATCACCGACACTATCGCGAGCCGCGCTGCCATAGGCTCGCCACCGGGTACCTGCAGAAACGCATGAATGGCCGAGGGGATGGTCTGCGTACGACCGGGGATATTCGAAACAAAGGTGATGGTTGCACCAAATTCACCTATCGCCTTGGCAAACGCCAGAATGGTGCCGGCAATCACACCCGGAAGACTCAGCGGCAGGGTGATGGTCAGAAAGATCCAGGCATGCCCTGCGCCCAATGTACTGGCGGCCTGCTCCAGTTTGGGGTCCACCGCCTCAATCGCCAGGCGCATGGCCCGTACCATCAGCGGAAAGGCCATGATTGCCGCAGCCAGGGCCGCGCCCGTCCAGTTGAATGCCAGGGTGATGCCAAAACTCTCGTACAGCCACTGGCCGATGGGTCCCTGGCGGCCGAACCCAAGCAGGAGCACGTAGCCAGTCACGACCGGCGGCAAAATGAGCGGTAAATGCACCAGGGCATTCAATAACTGCCGCCCCGGGAAACGCCAGCGGGCCAGTGCGTAGGCGGTCAGCAGCCCGACAGGCAGACTTACCAGCGTGGCCCAGAAGGAGACCTTCAGCGACAGCGCAACCGCTTGCCATTCGGCCGGTCCAAGCCAGTCAGCGACCATCAATCAACCATCCCGAACCCGGCCTGGCGAAATATCACCCTGGCGGATTCGCTGGAAAGGTAATCCAGAAAGGCTCGGGCCTGGGGGTGTTGGCTCTGGCTGGTCTGGGCCATGGGATAGATGATTGGGTCATGACTGTCAGCGGGAAAATGGCCCACCACCGATACCTGCGGTTCTGTCTGTGCATCGCTGGCGTACACGATGCCCAGTCTTGCCTCGCCCCGCGCCACCAGTGCCAGCGCCGCGCGCACGTTATCGGTCTGCGCCACACGGTCGGTAATCCCGTTCCAGATGCCAAGCCTTGTTAAAGCCTGTTTACCATAGATACCCGCCGGCACTGCTTCGGTCAGGGCCATGGCCAGCATGCCGTCGCCGAGCAATGCGCGCAGATCGAAACCCGGTTCGATGGCAACTGGCGGGGTATCGGGGGAGTGGGCAATCAACACCAAAGAGTTGGTCAGCAATGGCTGTCGGCTATCGCGCTGCACATCACCCGAGGTCTCGAGCGCATCCATCCACAGGCTGTTCGCCGAGATAAATATATCTGCCGGGGCGCCCTGTTGAATCTGCCGTGCCAGTACCGAACTACCGGCGAAGGATAGGGATACTGGTTGCTGGGTGGTGCCGGTCCACTGCTTGGCGATCGGTTCCAGCACCCCGCCGAGACTGGCAGCGGCGAATACCCTCAGAGTCTCGGCAGCAACTGCGCCCGCACCCAGAGGGGCAGTCAATGACAGGGCCAGTACCGACAGGAACAGCAGGGAGGTTTTTTTCATGCCGCTAGTGTGGCGGCTGACGGGTACGCTGGCAATTACCTGGCCGGGTGAGCGGCGCCGGGTTGCGGCTGAAAGCCCTGTTTTAGACAGGATTGTAATGGCATTGTCACATCATGAGCATAGCCTCCGGGGGCCGATCCTGCTGTGAGGTGATCATGCTTTCCACCGTTCGTACCCGCATCCTGTGCTTTTCATTTTTGTCCGTCAGTGCTCTGGCGGCCTTGGCCGTATTGTCGCTGCTGATCATCAAAGAGACGGAAACCGCTTCCAATCGCCTGATCACCACCGGCCTGCAGGAGTCCTGGTTGCTTGAGGATCTGGAGCAGGATCATCGGCAGCTGCAGGACCTGGCCTACAAGATAAAAGCGCAATTGCTGCTCTGGGATGAAATCACGCCCACCTTCGAGGCATTGGCGGTGGCGCTGCCAGATCACTGGCAGGTGATCGAGCAGAGCCCGCAATTGAGCGCATGGGCCGAGACTCACAGTGGCGAGTTCCAGAGAGTGCTGGACCTGCTCGCCAAGCTTGAGCCCGGCATTGCCGAGAAAAGCTATTACCGGGTTGGCCAGGTAGTGGATTTTGATCTGTTTCCGGCACTGGGGCCGATGCTTGCTGCTATTGAAGAGAGAAAGCGCGCAAGCCGAAATACCATCCAGCAGGATTCGTCGCAGTTACTCACCTACCTTGATAATCAGCAGACGTTTCTGCTCATCGGCTCAGGGGTCTTTCTGATCTCGATCATTCTGATGACCCTCTGGCTCCGGCAAACGGTGATCGTGCGGCTGCAGAATATCGAAAGTGATATCAAGCAAATGGATGCCACGTCCGATCTCAGCCGCCCACCCGTGGTCACCGGGCAGGACGAGGTGGCGGGGGTGGCGCGGGCGTTGAATGGCCTGGTCGGGCGTTTCGATCAATTCATCGGCGACATTCGGCATTCAGCCGCCGGCCTGAACCAGCGGTCTGCGACCCTGGATATCGAGGCGGAGGCGGTGCAGGCCGCATCCGAGACGACCCGTGAGCAGATTGAACAGGTGAATCACTCAATGAGCGCCATCGCTGGGCAGGCCTCAGAGATCGAGTCGGCCACCGAGCTATCGGCAGGCACCATACGCGAAGCCGTACTGGCCAATGCGCAGGTCCAGCAGGGCCTGCAAAGCAGCGAAGCGGCCGCGAACAATGCCATCAATGTGATCGTTCGCGTATCCAGCTCCGTTCAGGCGCTGGGTGAATCCACCAGCAAGATCGAACAGGTGATCGGCGTAATTGCCGCAATAGCCGACCAAACCAACCTGCTGGCGCTGAATGCAGCGATTGAAGCCGCACGCGCCGGTGAGCATGGGCGCGGTTTTGCAGTGGTTGCCGACGAGGTAAGAACCCTCTCCAGACGCACCGCCGACTCCACCCGCGATATTCGCCAGTGGGTCATGGACCTGGTCGATGGGGTGAGCGGGGTAAATGCACTGCTGGGTGAAATGAGCGCGGCAGGCACCGACAACCGCACGAATCTGGATCAGCTGAGAACTCACCTGACACGGCTGGCGGACCAGTTTGTGGAAATGGAAACCAGCAGTCATCAGGTCTCCCGTTCGGTCTCGTTGCAGCGCGAAGAACTCACGCTGATCAAACAGCGCTCAGCCATGCTGCGAGAAAGCTCAATGCTCCTGATGGGGAGCGTGAATCATTCCAGGGAAGTCAGCGAATCCCTGCGTCAGGACTCCCTGTCAATGCGCCAACTGACCGAACGGTTTCAGTCGGCGGGCGGGGTTTAAAGGTGCCTGGAACGTTTACCGGGTGGAGGTCGAAGTACCCGCTACCGCGTGTCGGCTGATGCACACCACGCACAGCAGCTTTCACCTCAAAGTGTGACCGAGGTACCAGTTCCGCCAGCTTCGATTGCCCGGGTCCGTACGGCCAGTATGATTGGCCACTCTGCGCTTTATCCAGGCGCGGAAGCAAACAACCAGACAGGGAGCGTTGCACAGAATGCAGAGCATAGGGATCGGTTCGAAAACCTCCACCGGAGGTGCAGTTATCGAGGGCAACGGGGGTATTCTGTTTGATGGTCTGGTTGCCAGCTCGGTCGGGCACAAGGCTACCTGCCCGGCCTGTAAAAAGGGCATCGGCGCTATTGTTGCCGTAGGCCCCAGAACCGCTTTTCTGCCAGCGGGCCCCGCCGCTAGAGCGGGAGACTATGTTGCCTGTGGTTGTCCGCCGGGGGCGAATGTACTGGTGGCACCTGGGACCATCAGTATTGGTGCTCGATAGAAAGCCCCGCCCAGTGCAGGCGCTTTTGCCTTGATGGCCTGATTTAGGGGCTCAATCGCCCGTTTTTGATACCTTAATACACATTGAACGGTTCCATAATCCCGGTATGCGACGTAAAGTTGCAATTCAGGATCCAAGAGCTCACAGCCGTTTTAACCCTTCGTCTAAACGCGCTAGACCCCTGCCTGCTTCCCCCGCTTTACTAGAGGAGTTACAGCCATGGTGCGGTTAAAGTTTTCCATTGAGCTGACCTATACCGTGTTGGATTCGAGCTGCGATTTCCTGTTCAACATCCATCCGGCCATCACCGCCAATCAGTATGTTGTCAGCGAGTCTGTAAGCATCAATCAATCCGTGCCTTATCAGGTGTCCATTCGCCAGGATGACGGTACGCGGTGGATGAAAGTGCGTGCTTACAGCGGAGATCTGGTGATTCGTTATGAGGGCGTGCTGGACATTCATCACACAGTGTCCTGGCCCGGTGGCCTGCAGGAGATGGCGGTCGCCGATCTGCCGATGGATCTGTTCTGCTACATCTACCCCAGCAGGTATTGTGAGTCAGACCGCTTTCAGGCCCTGGCCAACCACGAGTTCGGTAACATGCAGCCAGGCTATAGCCGGGTGCTCGCCATTCGTGACTGGGTGTACGAGAGAACCCGCTATACCTCGGGCAGCTCCGGCAGCAGTACCTCGGCTGTGGATACCCTGACCGACCATGTGGGCGTGTGTCGCGACTTTGCGCACTTGATGATTTCCACATGCCGCGCCCTGAACATGCCGGCACGCTTTGTCTCGGGTATCAACTACGGTGCTGATCCTGCCCTCGGGGACTTTCATGCCTATGTTGAGGTGTTTCTCAGTGGCCGCTGGTATCTGTTTGACCCCAGTGGCGTATCGCCAACCATGGGGCTGCTACGGCTTGGTACCGGCAGGGATGCGGCAGATGTGTCCTTTGCCACGGTATTTGGCGCGGCGGTCTGTGCAACGCCCATGATTGCCATTGAGGCGATAGAGGATCTGGAAAACGGGGTGGTGCTGCCCATACATCAGACCAACGCGTTATCGACGGCAGGTTCACCCGCGACTCAATATCATCGCGTCAGCTGAGTTGGCGCCGGTTATACCGGTTCGTCAGTTGGTCGTTGCCGAGCCGAAGTAATCCTGCATCCAGTCGAACAGGGTTGCACTGCTCAAGGTCGACAGGGCTATCTGCTTGAACTCACCCCCGACTTCTTCTTCCCGCGTCACGAACTGGTAGAGCATCACGTCTGGTTGCTGGTCATGCAGGATCAGCGTTATGCGCCGCTGAGTACGCAGACAGTCGAGTGTGATCACATCGGCAGGTATGCCGGAATTGCGCATCCCCTGGCGCACTTCCACCACCGGATTGATGTGCTCGTGCGCCGCCTGGATCTGGGCATGGGCTTCGCTGACCAGGTCGGAGAGTGTTTTCAACGGGTCGGTTGGCATGGGTTGCTCCGGTTTGAATCAGTTGGTAGGAATGCTGGGTACGTGACGCACGACAAAGTGCTCACGGTTGCGTACCGCCGACGCTCAGCAGGTAATCAATTACCGGTTGGTTCTTGCCGTAGTGGGCCCACTTCAGTGGGGTTTCCTTGCCGCGGCAGGTATTGTTTACGGCCGCTCCCTGCTCGACCAGATAGCGCACATCCTCGACCAGACCGTCCTGCGCCAGGTAATGCAGGGCGGTGCAGCCGTCGCTGTCGGGGTGATCCACCGGAACGCCCCACTCCACCAGATAGCGGACCACATCAGCTTTCTCGGTCAGGGCCCCGAAAAGAAGCGCCTGATAGATCTGCTCATTTGGAGCCTTGCTGCTGTCGACAAAAGCCTTGAGGGTCTGCAGGTTGCCCAGCCGGGCAGCCATTCTCACGGCCTCATTGTTGGGCTCGCCGGTAAAGCTGGTCTCGTACTGCAGCAGGCTTTCCGCCTGCTGGTAATCATCCGCGTAGGCGGCCCGAAACAAAGTCTCGGGGCCGGGCCGGGCACCATGCCTCAGCAGCGCGGCGGTCAGCCCAGCGGCGCCGCGCTGCACTGATGTATCAAGGCTTTCCTGCAAATCTGTTGCGTCGAACTGCACGGTGCTGTCGAGGCGTTGAAGCTCGCGAATAAGACCAAAATTGTAGGACTTGGTAGCGTGGATCAAGATCTGCTTCAGGTCCGCATCAGTGATGTTGTCGAAAAAACTGATCTCGGCAAACAGAAAGGCGCCGTCAGAACTGCGCGCTTTAGTCGACGCTTTCAACCCGTCAATATCAAGGCTGATGCCCCGCCTAGCCAACTCCGTCCGAGCTTCGGCACTGTTGTCGGATGGCATCTCACAGCCGCTGGCCAGCAGTGCAAACAATACTGTTAGCAGCATGTATGGCAGGTGGGCTAGTGTTCGGTTTTGGGTATTCATCGGGTCATCCTGTTCCTACGCCGCCTGGAGCGGTCCGGTAAATGCCAGGGCATGTTACGGGGCGGTTTTGGTAGTCAGCAAGGCCGCAGCGCCTACCAAGCGATCCAGCCGCTGGAATATAGATACCTGGCCAGCATCACGATGCAGACGAACACCACCAGTAGCCGCAGCTTGTTGGGGTTGATCCGGTAGAGAAAGTGGATGCCCACCCAGGCGCCGATAAACTGCCCCAGCATCATCACCAGACCAACATGCCAGACCACGTTGCCATAGGCGGCAAAAACTATCAGTGACGACAGGTTGGTCGCGAAATTCAGGGGCTTGGCCACAGCCGTCGCAGCCACCAGTTTCGCTCTTCTGCACAGCACGCTGCCCAGGGTGAAGAACGAGCCAGTGCCGGGGCCGAACATGCCGTCGTAAAAGCCAATGCCCGGAATCACCACATACTTGAATTTCTTACTGCTGATCTTCTTGCCCAGATGGATGGCACGGCTGGGTTTATACAGGATGAAGTAACCGGCGATGAACGTCAGCACAACGGGGATCGCGAGGGTCAGGTACTGTTGGTCCACGAAGTGAACAGCCACAGTACCCGCCACCGACCCCAGGAAGGCGGCGAGTATCAGCGGCCGTATATGGCGCAACTTGATTCTGGATTTCTTCAGCAGCAACAGGGTAGCAGTACCCGTTCCCGCGCAGCCTTGCAGCTTGTTGGTACCTAGCGCATTGATGGGCGGCATGCCCGAGAGCATCAACGCCGGAATGGTGATGAGCCCGCCTCCCCCTGCCAGGGTATCAATCGTCCCGGCGATGACGGCCACAGCAAACAGCAACGCGATCAGTTCTATAGAAAATTCCATGCAAGAGTGACCGCCGATCCAATATGCCTGTGTTTGACCCGGGGCCGCAGGCGCTGACTTTCAGACGAGAGCTCATCTTCGCAGACATCACCAGGTCACCGTACCGTCCCCAAATCTCAAGCCTGCATTTGACCATACCCTGGTGCTTCCAGGTATGGTCAGACTTGCTTTCGTGCTCTCATACCCTGCGTAATTATCGCGAGAATGAAGTAAGCAAGCAGTCCCACAGGGCCATAGAGGAAGATGAACGGCAGCACCAGGAAAAGGACGGCGCGGGGATAACCCTGTGCCAAGCCGTGGTCGATCACTCCGCGTCCAATCAGCAGATCAAAAGCCAGGAAATGAATCCAGCCTCCGAGCACGTTACCCGGGTGTGAAAACAGCGCAACGACACTTGTAAGATCCGAGAAACCCCCGTCCGGTACCGCTCCCCAATTGGCGTAGAGAACACCAGCGTAAAGCGCGCACAGGACGACAGGAACCTGCCGGCCGGCGAAGCGCAGCAACCGCTCTCTGGTTGCCGAGGCCGGAGCAACCAGAGCGATTACCAAGGTTAACCACGCAACCATCGCAAGAATGCTTGCGAACGTGAAAATGGATTCATTCATGAGAACCTCCAAACCGGTAGTGGTGTTCTACTTGCTGCGGCGTGAGGACTACCGCCTGGTTACCAATGCGCACTACCCGGCCATCCGACTTGGCGGCCTGGGCCTGTTCTTCCGAAGGAAACCAGTTGTGGATAAAGGCCCAACCCTTTTCAAGCACGATGAATGCGTCCAACTCGGACGGGTGGGTGTTCTGCAAGGCAGGCCTGTACGTTTCCCAGCTCGAGAAGCCCGCTTCCAGTGCCAGCAGGCGCAAAAAGTGTTTACGCTGCAAGGTGGAGCGAGCGCGAAACGCATTCGGCAGGGTCGTATCGCGCAGCACACCCGCCGACAGTAGGCGGCGAAGTACAGGCAGCGAAGAAGAAAGGGCATCGGATTTTGCACTGCGATGCAGGCGCTTGGCCTCTCGCAGAACAAGGGCTATGGAAGCATTACTTACAGGTCGTTCCGGACCTTCAACACAATGAGCGTGCATACCAACTCCAGCATCAATTGACCTTCTCGCGGTTGGTCAGGGAGGGTATGCAAGCATTGAGCTTGCGAAATCAGGTGCAGTTGCTTTCGCGAGGTGGGCGCCCGTAAAGCCCACCGAAATTGTAAGTGATTCGCGTGGAGGCAGGCAAGTCAGCGGTGGAGCTTGGAGGGAGACTAAAGCTCATCTGCCCCCTTTATTCCCTGCACTGAGTCCAGTTTATAGCCGGGGACTTCCCAGTTTGGCGCGGACAAGCATTCAGGGTTAAATACAAACAGCTGTGTACTCGCGGTTGTATGCAGCGATCTTTCCAACTCATTGCAAATTACCGCATCGTAGCCCATCTTTTTTGCAGGACCAATTAACGTTTCAATCCACCTCCGAGTGAAATTACGAATATAAATGACGGCGGCTGACACCGTTTTTTCATTTAGGGATTTCCTTGCTATTTCTTGTTGCGCAAACAGTTCTGGATGATCCTGCTCGCTGCGAAATATAAACCTTAAAATACTTCCGGCCTGGCAAGCTGCAAGCCATTCGCTATAGAAAGCCAGTCCATAATACTGAGCACCCAAGTGATCCGATTTTATCTTCTGGTAGAGCAGCAACGAGTCAGCTGATTCTATACGCAGATCCAGGATTTTTGCGGTAGACGACAACATAGCTGCACAGATATTTCCGTGCAGACCTTGATGTAATTTCGCATACTCAATGTCGCTACTAAGCGAGATAAATGAGTGTGGGAAAACCTGCTGGGAAAGCGTCGCAGTAGGAGGATTCTCCCATGCGTCGAAATGATGCGTGGTCCCATGGAACCACAGCTCCGTTGCTTTTAATGGATGTGTATAAGGCATCATCACTGACTAACTGTAAAAGGATCGATGCTCATCTGACCAGAGTATTCATGCTGTCGCCAGTACCAGTAAGAGCGCGACCAGGCCCGGAACCGCCTGAACGAAGAGAATCTTGCGGCTGGCAGTGGCGGCGCCGAACAGGCCGGCAACAATCACGCACAGCAGAAAGAACACCTTGAAATCAAAGCCCTCCGCACCCTGGATCACCCCCCACACCAGCCCGGCAACAATAAAGCCGTTATACAGTCCCTGATTGGCCGCCATGACCTTTGTGACAGACGCCTGTTCGGGCGTGTTGCCAAAGGTTTTCAGGCCGGCAGGCTTGTCCCACAGAAACATTTCAAGAACCAGAAAGTAGGCGTGGAGCAGGGCGACGATCAGCACGGCTATTACAGCGATTGTTGTCATGGTTATTGGCCTTTAAATGTTCATCTGACTTGGTTATTCACGTTCCGCGCTACCATGATGACCTCATCCGCTGAGTAGAGCCCACTGATGGTAGCTTCGACCTCGGCGCCAAGCAGTGACCGGTAAAGTTGCTGCGCATGATTGTCAGCGCGTGTGGTCACCAAAATATGCTTTAGCGTAGAGCCTTGCGCTTCCAGAGATCGGGCGACCTCGGGCAGGCTCAGGGAAATGAGTGCTTTGCCTATACCCTTTCCCTGGTGGTCAGGGCTAACCGCGATCTGCTCAAGCTCCAGCACCGCCTCCGGTCTGAATCCGGCCTTTTGCGACCAGATGATGTATCCGACGCAATGGGCGCCGGAAAAGGCGGCGTAGCATAAGTTTTTCGGCTCGGCATTGAGGTTGCTGCGTAACCATTCCACCGAGCGTGCCTGACGAATAAAGGCCAGCCTGTGCACTTCAGCGGCCTGGGGCAGATCGCCCGGTTCCATCCTTCTTACGGTTATAGCAGCGTTGCTGTCCAAAGCAGTCTCATCCATGTGTTAAAGCCTCAGCTAGTAATTCTGTAGCCAACCAAACTCAGCAATCGGAGTCCGATTAATGTACATCCGGCCCCTATTTATTTGCACGAAAAACCAGCCTTGCCACGCCGCTAATCCGTGTTTGCAGTTATTCTGCGCGCGAGCCTACAATGCTGTGAGTTCGAGCCAGCAACACCATCCCCCTGAGGAATTCCCATGTCGTTTTTAATTTATATGATCGGCCTTGCTTTGACCGTCGGCGGCATTGCGTGGGGGCTAGTAACCGCAGGTGTGGATACTCTGTACATTGGCATCGCCTGTCTGATCATTTTTGGCATAGGAATGATGATGGCGGTTTCACGGACTCGCTCCAAGGATTCGCCGAGTTAATCCTTACAATCAGCCGGAGTGACAGGCTGTAACTGTTGAGGAAATTAGGGCAGATGAAGATTTCCGATTAATGTTCATCTGACCCCATTTATTCTAGTTTCCACAAAGGCAGTGAATAGCTCTTCATGGAAAATCGGAGTCGGACGAAGATTTCTGGCTGAAAACCGCGATTAATGTTCATCTGACCTCATTAATTTCTTTTTATTTTGATATTTATCTCTAAGCTTATATAGCTTTTTATACTCTTCAAGGCCGACAACAAGCATCTTCTTTATCGCAGCCTGGTCGCCGCCAGCCACACCTCTTTTAGCTGTTAACTCAACAGAGTCATTATCCAAAGCCTCGATAGTTAATTGTGATGGCTCTGGGATTTCTTGTGTTCCATGGTACTTGCTTCTTACAGCATCACTGCTGTGAGAGATGCTGTTTAGCTGCCCTTTAAGAAGCACACCTACTACTTCAAGTAGATTATTAGACAATTCATCTTCGCAGTTAAAAGCAACTATTTGATCATGTAGCGACCAAAAATCGTCGACGCGACCATCTACAGTGCCCCCATCAGAGAAACCACCAGGGTGTCGCTTAGCAAGACTTAAAAGAAACCTGAACGTTTCCGTTCTTGCCGATTTCAATTCACTGATAGATTTCTCAGCATCTCGCTTTACTTCTTTAAGCTTTACAATGTTTCCAGCTACCGAAAACTCTTGAACTTCCGATGCGAAGGATAGGATTAGCCCGATAACTGCAAACGCAATAGTTAAGCTTACGAACTCAGCGCCACTCAATTTTTCTTCTACAAGCAGGCAGTATCCAAATTTTGCACTGGCTAGAAAAAGCAATGCACCAAGGATAGATAAGAATATTCTCAACGATGTGCTCCTGAAATGTAACGCCTGTGCTCACGCGCAATTTCGGAGCTGCAAAGCAGCGTAGAAATTGTCGCCGTGCAGCCGATTGTTAGGTGTTTTCTTGACACAGTAGCTCTCTAATTAATGTTGAATCTATGACGATATACTCCTCTGTATAGATGTTGAACTCGATAACCATGCCTGACAACAAAATATTGCCGAAAATATCTTCAGAATATACGGCACTGCCACTCATGCCGTCGGGAGAATATTTTTCAGGTGTGGGTATCTTAACCTTTAATATTGAACAATTACCGGAAAGGCTTTCTCTCGTTGAAACAAGGCCATTTGTTACATATGCCTGCTGAGTTATCTTTGCCTTTTCGTAGTCAATCTGATGATCTGGACAATCTCGTAAATATCCTCTTAGCCATACTTCTCGAATTTTGTTGGAGCCCAGCGATAGTACGGAGCTTTCATTACTTAGATCAACTGCGTTGACAGCGCTAATCTGCTCGATGCTGTGTGTTTTGCTGCAGACCTCCAGAGCTACATGGTCGAAATGTTTTAAATCATCTGATTTATTGTTCTTCGCTCGAAGCGTCCTACAAAACCCAAAGAACTCTGTGTTTGAACCTGGAATTGGATAAAGCGTACTTTCTGGCTTTACATCAAAGTTTTCAAAACAATGGAAAGCCGAAACTATATAAAGTTTATCTCTCCATTTCACAGGAAAGCATGAGCCAGCGTATGCGTATGGCCAGTCTTCATATCCCGTCTCATACATAACGGGTTGAGTGGACATCAGAATTTCGGGGACGCTCATGACTGACACCTAACTGTGATTAGATCGCACGCGGTGTTAATACGCCACATAATACTCGGCCGTTGCAGCAGTATTTTATTAATATAATCATATGCTTGTCTGTCTCCGGTGTAATCGCTTGCACGTTAAACCGCATGCGGTATAAGCGCGTTATAGCCAAACACAAAGCACCCCACGCCAGCCAACAACGGCAAGTGGACCCGGATGTCTCAAGAAATAATTCAGGCATCCATGCCACCAAGAAGGGAACTGCAATTCAGCAGCTAAAGCCATACTGCTACTTTTCACCAGAGGTGCCAACCACCTTTTTTGCGACTACGCCAAACGGCCCAGCGAGCGACCCCAAGCCGTCACCCAACAGCCTTGAATATCAACAACGCCCCCGTCACCGCCAACAACCCATACACCAGCTGCCGAAACCGCTGCTCATTCAGCCGATGATGCAGAAACTCTCCCAGCAGAACCCCCACCACCAGCAGCGGCAGATACATCACTAACCTCGGCAAGCTGGGTATCAAACTGCCATCAAACAGAAACAGCACGCTCAGGCAGCTGTTCAGCGTGAACCACACCACCAGTAGGGTGGCGCGCATGCGGCTTTTGTCGAGCTGGATGCCGCCGAGGGCGTAGACCAGCAGGGGACCGCCGGAGGCGAACAGGCCGTGGGTGATGCCGGCGCCGAAGGTCAGTACGCGGCTGAGCATGGGGGAGTGCGGGGTCATGACGACGCCGCGGGCCATGCGCCAGAGCTCGCGGCAGGCGAACCACAGCACCAGCACGCCAAACAGCAGTTTGAGCAGTTCATCACCGAGCCAGGGGTGCAGCAGGTATCCGGCCACGGTGCCAAGCACCATCAGTGGCAGTATCAGCTTGAGCAGCACGGGCCAGTAGATATGCCGGCGGTTGCGCCAGACCAGGTAGCCGGTCATCAGGACGTTGAGGGGCACGACGACGGGCATCATGGCCGGTATAGGCAGGACGAGTGCGCCCAGAGAGAGAGCGATTACCAGGCTGCCGAAGCCGGTGATGGCTTCGACGGTATAGGCTAGCAGGATGAACACACCCAGCCAGATCCAGGGGTCAATCAGCATTGGGTTGCCTTAGTTCCAAGATGGTAGTGTGTGGATAACCCGAAGGTCGAAATGGATCCCCGCCTTCGCGAGGATGACGAGATCATCCCAGGGGGCGATGCGCTGTTGGCTGAGATGGATCCCCGCTTTCGCGAGGATGACGAGCCCAGAACATGCGTTAGCGTAACTCACCCGCGAAGCGTTTGCGTACCTGGCGAAGGTACAACGCCGGGGCGATGCGCCAGAGCAGGCTGCCGAATCGTGAGACGGGTTCGGGGAGTATCCAGCGTTTGCCGTCCTTCAGGCCTTTGTCGATCAGTTCGGCCATCCATTCGGCGCTGCGCATGCCGCCGACCATGGATCTTGGGTGCTTGGCGGTGCTGCCATCGCGGCCCAGGGCGTGGTTTTCGATGGGGGTGTCGAGAAAGCTCGGGTAGGCCATGAGAATATGGATGCCGTCGGCTTCCAGCTCCAGGCGCAGTACTTCAAAGAACTGGGTCAGTGCACCCTTGGCGGCGCAATAGGCGGCGCGGCCGGGGACGGGCATCCAGCCGGCCATGGAGCCGATGCAGACGATGCTGCCGGCGGATTCGCGCAGCAGCGGCAGTGCCGCCATGGTCAGTTCCACCGGGCCTTGCCAGTCCACGGCCATGACCTTGCGAAATACCGCCGGGTTGGTCTGATGTGCGGGTGAGCGATGGGTGATGCCGGCGTTGTTGACCAGCAGATCCAGGCGACCGAAACGGTGGCCTACTTCGTCGATCAGATAGCTGATGTCGGCGGCCTGGGTAATGTCCATGGTGACGGTCAATATCCGCTCGGGCTCGCCCAGCTCCTTGGCGCGGGCGGCCAGTCCTGCTTCGTCAATGTCAGCCATGACCAGGCTGTGGCCGGCGGCGAACCAGTGGCGGGCCATGGCCCAGCCCAGGCCGGAGGCAGCGCCGGTGATCAGTGTTACGTGCATGGGTTAACCCTGTTAGTTATTCGTTTCCAGCGTCCGGTTGCGCTTCAGCGTCTCAGCCCATTCGCTTCGACAAAATACTCGAACGTCTCGGCCGAGGTTTTGGCCAAGGGATAGCCGAACTCTTCCTTCAGACGCCGATTGCTCAGCACCGGGCGGTAGCGCAGAAAGTTCACCTGTTCCGGCCCGGTCGGTTTGCCGCGCCATTTTGCGACCTGCAGGCCGGCCTTGACCAGCCACACGGGCAGGGTCAGCAGCGGTTTATTCAGGCGTCTGGCGATGTCACCCATGGTCAATGCGCCGTCGCCGGCCATATTGAAGATGCCGGTCTTGTCTTCGCGGATGCCCATTTCCATCGCGCCGATCACATCCTGGTCCCAGATGAATACAAAGGGCGAGTCACTGCCCTTGAGCGCAAGAATGCGCGGGGCCATGAACAGGTTGGTGATCTGGTTGCGCGTGTCGGTGCCCAGCACCGTACCGGGGCGAAAGATCAGTTGTTGCAGGCTTGGATGCTGCTGGCGGTAGTCGGCCAGCATCTCCTCGATCAGCCGCTTGTGATCGGAGTAGGCGAACTCGGTATTGCCACGCAGGGCGTCCTGCTCGTCGATCCAGGCCGGGTTGTCGGCATGGTAGCCGTAAGCCGCGCCGGAACTGGTGACGGTGAAATGCTGCACGCCGGCCTTGATGCAACATTCCAGTACGTTGCGCGTGCCGTTGACGTCGATGTCGTAATCCCGCGCCCTATCCGGCGAGGCCTGGAGGATCGATGCCAGATGCACCACATGGGTGATCTGCTCGCGTTGCAGCAGGTCGGCCAGGGCGGCATCGCGCACGTCTGCGATCTCCAGCGGAAACCGCAGGTCGTCGCGGCCGCGCAGGTCGGTGCCGACCACATGGAAATAATCGGCCAGCCGATTGCCCAGCTGGTGCCCGATATAGCCGGCCGCGCCGGTGATCAATATGCGTTTAGTCATGTGCGGTGCGTGCCCAGATCTGTGAAAGAGTGATGCCTGACACCAGATGCCAGACGCCCCAGAATGCGGTGATCAGCATCATGCCGCCCGCCTCGGGAAAGAAGGTAAAGAGGATGACCAGGCCCAGGCCCGAGTTCTGGATGCCGACCTCCATGGTCACGGCCCGGCGATCAGCCACCGGCAGTTTGAGCAACATACCCATGCCGTACCCCAGGGACAAGGCCAGCAGATTGTGGGCGACCACCAGCCAGAAAAAGCTGTGGAAACGCTCCAGAAACAGACCGAAGTTGTTGGAAAACGCGATCGCCACAAAGCCCAGGAACACCAGCAACGAAATGATGCGCAGTGGTTTCTCGCTACGTTCCACCAGCCCCGGCAACTTGCGCCCGGTGACCATGCCCAGCACCAGCGGTAGCGCCAGCACCAGCAATACCAGCAGCAATATGCCGCCCGGCTCCAGGGTGATCTGGGTCAGGTACTCGCGCGTATGCGGGTTGAGCCAGCCATAGAAGGCGAAGTTCAGCGGCGTCAGCACGGTGGCGGCCAGACTGGAGACGGCCGTCATGCTGACGGAGACCGCCACGTTGCCACGGGCCAGCCAGGTCATGATGTTGGAGAAGCTGCCACCCGGGCAGGAGGCGACCAGGATCATGCCCAGCGCTAGCTCGGGATCGATCTGCAGGGCCCAGGTAAACAGGCAGGTGGCCAGTGGCAGCAGCAGAAACTGGGCGAACAGCCCCGCCAGCGGTGCAATCGGCGCCAGGGCGATGCGCTTGAAGTCTTCCAGGCGCAGGCTCAGGGACACGCCGAACATCATGCAGGCCATGATGACGTTGAGCAGGATCAGACTGGCCGGGTCGAATTCCATCGGCAGCGCGCCGCTCATGCTGCGGGCACCGGTTGGGGTTCCTCCACCTCAAGCCCGCTTTGCAGCTCGGTAATGTGCTCGGCCAGCGTGCGCAGGTATTCATCTTTGTTCACGTAATAGGCCATGCGCGCCAGCTTGATGTAGTCATAGCCGCCATCCAGCGTCACCCCTGCACGCTCACGCTTGATGGTGTCGAACGCCTTGGCCGCTTCAGCTTGCTGCTGGTGCCGGCGGATATACAGGGCGACCAGACGTGCCTGCTGATTGCGCCCTTCCCAGCCCAGCCCCGCCGCTTCGATCATGCCCATCATGAACAGGTTGTCGTACTTGGGATGGAACACGTTCATGTACAGCTGCGGCGCATCGGCGCTGGCCGGCCAGTTCAGGTGCTGGCGGTCGATAAACGGGTAGTCCAGCAGGTAGCCGGTGGACATCAGGATCAGGTCGTATTCCCTGCTCTGGCCATCGACAAAGGTCACCTGCTTGCCGTCTATGGCCTTGATATCGCGCCGTGCCTGGATATCCCCATGGCCGAGGTGGTGCAGGATCAGCGAGTTGATCACCGGATGTGACTCGTACAACCGGTAGTCCGGATCCGGCAGGCCGTAATCGGAGGGCTTGCCGATGATCATGCGGATCATCGCGCCGTCGATACGTTGCTTGAGCGGGCGCGGCAGTTTGACCTTGCCGCCCAGGGTATCGATTGGCCGGCCCTTGACGAATTTGGGCAGGAAGTAATAGCCGCGGCGCAGGCTGATATCTACCGATTGGGCATGGTGTACGGCATCCACGGCGATGTCCGCGCCGGAGTTGCCGCAACCGACAATCAGCACCCGCTTGCCCTTGAATACGTCGGGGGTGCGATAGTCCGATGAGTGCATCAGCTCGCCGTCGAACGTGCCGGGCAGTGAGGGCATGTTCGGTTTGTGCAGGGTGCCGTTGGCGATCAGCACGCCCTCGAAGGTGCGCGTCTGTTGCTGGCCGTCGCGTTCGGTGGTGATGGTCCACTGCTCGCCCGCCGGCTCGACGCTGAGCACACGGGTATTGAATTCATAGTGGCGGCGCAGATCAAACTGGCCGGCAAAGTCCTGAAAGTAGGTTTTCAGCGAACTGTGATGCGGGTAGGCAGCAACGTCGTCCGCCATCGGGAATTCCTTGAACTCGGTCATGCGCTTGGACGAGATCAGGTGGGCGGTTTCGTACATGGTGCTGTGCGGGTTGTCGATATCCCACAGGCCGCCCACATCGCTGTGCAGGTCGAAACCGGTAAAGGGGATGTCGAGCTTCTGAAGATTGCGGGCTGCGGCGAGACCCATCGGGCCCGCTCCTATCACGGCATACATGGCTGCTACCTCGGGAGTCTTTGTTGTTATGCTTGCCAGTCTAGTGGATGCGCTACAGGGCGTATCGCACCAAACAGGACAAAGGACCGGCAATTCAGGCCATGGGCGACACTTCCGAACACAGCGTTACGCCGCTATACAGCCAGGCGATTGTGCAGGCCGCGCAGCGCCAGGGCCTGGTGCTGCCTGCTGCCTTGCTGGCAGCACTGCGGCCGGGGCAGCGCGTACCCTTGGCGACGCAGGACGCACTGTGGGATGCGTTCTGTGCAGCCCGCAGCGATCCGCTGGCCGGCCTTCGTCTGGGACTGGAGATGCAGATCGGCCATCTGGACAGTGTCGGCATGCTGTTGGTGACCTGCGACACCTTTGGTGAAGCACTGGAAGAGCTGGTCGAATACGCGCCGGTCGTCGGCGATGGCGGCGAGTTTGTATTGCACAGTGAAGGCGACCAGGCCTTTATCGACTATCAACCGCACCTGCGTATTCGCTCGGCTGAACGGGTCGAGGCGGTATTGGCCAGCATGTTGAGCCTGACCCGCTGGGCCACCGGGGGACGCTTTCAGCCCAGTGGCATCTGGTTTGCCCACGCGCCCCTGGCGGCGCCAGATGAATATCATTCCCTGCTGGGTTGCCCCGTGCACTTCAATGCCGGGTGCAACCATCTGGGTTTCGCTACCGACCAACTTGCGTTATCCCAGATCCAGGCCAACAGCGCCCTGCGCGATCACTTACGGCAACTGGCCGACCACAATCTGGCGGCGCTCGGCCAGCACAGCCTGACCGCCGATGTGCAGCGCCTGGTCCGTCAGCATCCGCGTTGGGGCAAGGAAAGAGTGGCGGCCGAGCTGGACCTCAGCGGCCGGCACCTCAACCGACGGCTGGGCGAGGAAGGACTGTCGTTCAAGAGCCTGCGCGAAAGCGTGCTGCAGCAGATGGCTTGCCGCGCGCTGCAGGGCGACCAGAGAGTGGCAGAGATTGCCGAGAGTCTGGGGTTTTCTGACGAAGGTGCGTTTGTGCGTGCGTTCCGGCGCTGGCAGGGCGTTACCCCCGCGCGCTACAAGACCGGAGACGGCTCCGCGGTCTGAGTGGTTTCTGGAAGGCTGTTCTGTCCTGCGCCGGCATCCTCTGCCGTAGCGGGGACAGCAGCAGGGAGTGAAAGGGGAGGCCCGAAGTCGGTCGGTTGCGTGGCCCGTCGGCGGTAGTAGTCGGTTAGTTCGGCCTCATAGGCATGGTATGTCTCGGCAGGCACCCACTGGTCGTAGAGCGGCATGAAGTTTTCCGTGTCGGCAACCACCGCGCGCACTGCCTCATCCAAACGCTCGGCCATGCTGCGGCCCCATTCCGTGCGTGTGCAGTAGATGCCGCTTTCCACCAGCTCCCGTTGCTCGTGAACCGGCAGACTCAGCAAGGGCTCTTTGATGCGCAAGCGCTGACTCATGGCACGGGTAATGGTAGCGAACTCGAACGTCAGGTCCAGTCGCCCATGGCTGACCATCAACAGCAGGTTTTCACCGCTCTGGGTACCGGTAATGTCTTCAGCACGGCCTGCAGCCTGCGCCTTCTGGAACCAGGCTTCGATCCCGGGGGGGTAGGTTCTGAATGCTGAAAGACCGCCGCGGAGCTCGGTTTCCTGAACCAGACGCTGTAGTGAAAGCCGGCCATCCTCAAGCGGGTAACGGGCCAGATCAGCTTTACGGATCACCGCCTGGATGGGCGTGCTGGCCATAAAAGGAATGAAATAACCAACAGTGTCGGTATCACCGCGTCGCATCAGTGGGGTTGAGCAGAAATTATCGCCCATCGCCATGTTCCGTTGCTGACGTAGTCTATTGGCCAGGCGAAACTCCGGCTGCAGATCGGGCAGCTGCGCCATCAGCATCAGGACCCCTGCCATGGTAATGCCATCGGTGGGCTTGCCGTTTTCTACGTTGACTAATCCAGGCAAAGGCCAGACTGTCCATTCCAGTACCTCGTCTTCGGTATGGCCTTCAGCATGCGGACCGCTAAGCCATAGCAAGCTTCCCAACAGCAATGCCGGCCATTTGCCGCAGTGGGTACGCGGTGAAGCATTCATTCACGATCTCTTGAATTATTGTCATCGTCGTACCCACAGGATAGATCGCTTATCCAACCTTTGCCTGACAGACCAGTCTGGCAAAGGTCGACAATGAACTTGAGCGGCGACTAGAGTATCAGGCCAGGGCCAGACCTACGCCGGCGACAGCGATGGCGGCGCCAATAAAGCGCGACAGCATGCCACTGCGCCAGCTCCCCACACCCATACCGGCCAGGTGCAGCAGCGCGGTGCTGAGGGCAAAACCGGCCATGTATAGCAGGGCATTGCTGGACACCGGCATTTCAGCGCCGTGGGCGAGCCCGTGCATCATTGCAAAGGCTGTGACCAGAGTGGCGCCAGCCGCCAGGGGCAGACGACGGGCCCAGAGCAGCAGCAGACCCAGCACCACGACCGAGGCAACAATGCCCTGTTCGACCATTGGCAAGGCGAAGCCGTTCATGCCCAGGCCTGCGCCGACCAGCATGAAGGCGACGAAGAGCACCGGCATCAACCAGCGGGCGCTACCGCCGAGCTGTGACGCCCAGAGCCCGACCGCCAGCATGGCCAGCAGGTGATCCAGACCGCCAATGGGGTGGCTTAGTCCCAGAGCCAGGCCGCCGACATGGGCGTGCTCGGGATGGGCCTGGGCGAGAAGTGGCATGCAGAGCAGGGCCAGCAGGGCAAGTGAACGGGTTACCAGCAGGTTCATGGTCAAACTCCTTGTGCGGCGGACGCTGGCAGGGGGCGCAGCATGCCGTGACGAACGATAAAGGCGATGATCTCATCAACACCATCACCGGTTTTCAGGTTGGAAAAGACGAATGGGCGGTCACCGCGCATCTTCTTGGCATCACGATCCATGACCGACAGGTCCGCGCCCACCAGGGGTGCCAGATCTGTCTTGTTGATCAGCAGCAGGTCTGAACGGGTAATGCCTGGGCCACCCTTGCGCGGGATCTTGTCGCCGGCAGAGACATCAATCACGTAGACCGTGAGATCAGACAACTCGGGGCTGAAGGTGGCCGCCAGGTTGTCACCGCCGCTCTCGACGAGGATCAGCTCAACGGCGGGAAAGCGCTCCTGCAGTTCGGCGATGGCCGCCAGATTCATTGAAGCGTCTTCACGGATCGCTGTATGCGGGCAGCCACCGGTTTCCACACCCAGAATCCGATCTGCCGGTAGCGCCTCGTGGCGCAGCAGGAAGTCGGCGTCCTCGCGGGTATAGATATCGTTGGTGATGACGGCCAGGTCGTAGTAGGGGTACAGGCGCTCACACAGGGTGCGTACCAGGGCCGTCTTGCCGGACCCCACCGGTCCGCCGATGCCCACGCGCAGGGCAGGTTTTGTAGTCATTTAGCGCTCCTCAGGATCGAAACAGTCGTGTGTATTGGTGTTCGTGCCGGGCACTGGCGAAGGCCAGCCCGGGTAGGCCGGCGCCCAGTTCGTCGTCTTCGAGCTGACTGGCGGCATCGACGATCAGCGGCAGGCCGGGTAACAGCAGGCCCAGCAATCGCTGGGCGTCGGTTTGTCCCAGGGGGACCAGTTTGGTGGCAGCGCCCACCTGATTTTCCAGCCAGCTCCACAGCACGCCGTGGGCCAGTGAGCGCACGTCGATCTGCCAATGCGAGCCCGCTATGGCGAAGGCGGTCATCAATGCGATGGCTTCACCCTTGGGCCATTCAAGCGCGGCGGGCATCTCCAGCGAGATCATCAGGCGCAGTAGTGCACCTCCCTGCTGGCTGTCTTCGAGATAGAGTTCAGCGGTTTCCCGGTTGGCCAGTAGCCAGTCGTTCCAGCGATGTACCGCCTCCAGATCGCCGGCCTGCAGGGCTGCGAACTGGCGCAGGAGTACAGGAATATCCAGTTGACCCAGGGCGCGCTTGGCCACGCCATCCAGCCAGGCGGCGGCGGAATCCAGATCGCTCACCCAGGCTTGCTCCACTGCGTATTCAAGGCCTTGGGAATAGGCGTAGCCACCGATCGGCAGTGCCGGGCTGGCCAGCTGCAATACCCGTAGCAGAGCAATATCAGTGCGATCTGAAACGAGCATGTCAGTGCCCGCTCAACCGCAGCATGGGTGCTGCCGGCGTGGCGACGCTGGTATGCGTATGACCATGGTAGGCACCGGATTCAGGATTGAATGGCGCGACAATGTCCTCCGGTTCCAGACCCAGGCCCTTGAGCATGCCTGCCAGCACATGGTCACGCAGGTAGCGCAACTCTCCCCGCTTGACCTCCAGCGCCACGTGGCGGTTACCCATGTGATAGGCAGCCCGGGCCAACAGTAATACATCATCGCATTGCACCCGGGTCAGTGGCTCGGGCGCGGCCTGGATAACCACTGTGCTGCCATCGTTTGCCAGGAGCCGGTCGCCGTGCTGCAGAATGCGGCCGCGTGGCAGAAACAGTCCCAGCTCGACACCGTCTATCGAGTGCGTCAGCAGCCTGCTACGGGTGCGTAGTTCGTAGGTGAGTTCCAGCACATGCTGGTCTTTGGCGGAGACCTCCTGCAGAGATTCCTCCAGCCATTGATGACATTCGAGCATTGTTGCTCCTCAGAACAGGAAATAGCGTTGAGCCAGGGGCAGTTCGGTGGCCGGCTCGCATAGCAGTTCCACGCCATCGGCTTTCACTACATAGGTTTGCGGGTCCACGCTGATGTCTGGCTGGTAGTCATTGAGTTTCATGTCGGCCTTGCCGATTGTGCGGGTATTGCACACGGCTTCCAGGCGGCGGGACAATCCGAGCTTCTTGCCGATGTCGTTCTTCAATGCTGCCTGGGAGACAAAGGTAATACAGGTGTGGTTCATCGCCTTGCCGAGGGCACCAAACATCGGGCGGTAGTGTACCGGCTGGGGCGTGGGAATGGATGCGTTCGGATCACCCATCGGCGCCGCAGCAATGGCTCCGCCCTTGATGATCAGACTCGGCTTGGCGCCGAAGAAAGCCGGTTTCCACAACACCAGGTCGGCCAGTTTGCCGGCTTCGATCGAGCCTACCAGGTGCCCGATGCCCATGGTGATGGCCGGGTTGATGGTGTACTTGGCTATATAGCGTCGTGCCCGATAGTTGTCGGACCAGTCGTTGTCTTCGGGCAGAGGGCCGCGTTGCACCTTCATCTTGTGCGCGGTCTGCCAGGTACGGGTGATTACCTCGCCTACGCGGCCCATGGCCTGGGAGTCGGAGGAGATCATGCAGAACGCGCCCAGGTCATGCAGGATGTCTTCGGCGGCGATGGTTTCCCGGCGGATGCGCGAGTCGGCGAAGGCCACGTCCTCGGCGATTGATGGGTCGAGGTGGTGACAGACCATCAACATGTCCAGGTGCTCATCAACGGTGTTGATGGTGTAGGGCCGCGTCGGGTTGGTCGAGGATGGCAACACATTGGGCTCGCCACAGGCCTTGATGATGTCCGGGGCGTGACCGCCGCCAGCGCCTTCGGTGTGGTAGGTGTGGATGACCCGGCCCTTGATGGCGGCCAGGGTGTCCTCGACAAAACCGGACTCATTGAGTGTGTCGGTGTGAATCGCGACCTGCACGTCATAGTTGTCGGCCACGCTGAGGCAGCAGTCGATCGCAGCAGGGGTGGTGCCCCAGTCTTCATGCAGTTTCAGGCCCATGGCGCCGGCTTCGAGTTGCTCCTCCAGCGCATCGGGCAGGCTGGCGTTGCCCTTGCCGAGAAAGCCCAGATTCATTGGCAGGCTCTCTGCAGCCTCCAGCATGCGTGCGATATGCCAGGCTCCCGGTGTGCAGGTGGTCGCGTTGGTGCCTGTCGCCGGGCCAGTGCCGCCGCCGAGCATGGTGGTGACGCCGGACGTCAGGGCCTCGTCGATCTGCTGGGGGCAGATGAAATGGATATGCGCGTCGATTCCGCCAGCGGTGAGGATCATGCCTTCGCCGGCGATGACCTCGGTCCCAGGTCCGATGATGATATCCACTCCGGGCTGAATGTCAGGGTTGCCGGCCTTGCCCAGGCGCTGAATGTGACCATCGCGAATGGCCACGTCGGCCTTGATGATGCCCCACCAGTCCAGTACCAGAGCATTGGTGATCACGGTGTCGGGGGTTTCTGCCCGTCCGCGCTGGCTTTGACCCATGCCGTCACGGATTACCTTGCCGCCACCGAACTTGACCTCTTCACCGTAGATTGTCAGGTCCTTTTCAACGCTGATCCACAGCTCCGTATCGCCCAGACGAACGCGATCCCCGGTGGTCGGGCCGTACATTTCGGCATAGGCCTGTCTGCTTATTTCCATGTTCTTTCCCCTTGGCCGGTCCAGTCGCTGACGACGGACCGACAATCATTGGTCAAAGCGCTCAGAGGCTGCCCATCACCAGGCCGCGAAAGCCATATACCTTGCGATCACCGGCCAGCGCGACCAGTTCGATCTCGCGGCTCTGGCCGGGCTCGAAACGCACTGCGGTACCGGCAGCAATGTTCAGGCGAAAGCCCCGCGCCGCGTCCCGGTCGAAATCAAGCGCGGAGTTGGTCTCGGCGAAATGGTAATGCGAGCCCACCTGCACGGGCCGGTCGCCCGTATTGGCCACGCTCAGCAGTCGTGTTTCCCGTCCCTCGTTGAGGGTCAGAGTGCCGGGCTGGGTCTGAATCTCTCCAGGTATCATGGTCTGGGCCTCATACAATCGGGTTATGGACGGTGACGAGCTTGGTGCCATCGGGAAAAGTCGCTTCCACCTGGACTTCACTCAAGAGTTCGGGCACCCCGGGCATGACCTGCTCGCGGGTCAGCAGGGTGCGGCCGAAGCTCATCATCTCCGCGACGCTGCGCCCGTCGCGCGCGCCCTCCATGATGGCCGCGCTGATGTAAGCAGCCGCTTCGGGGTAGTTGAGCACCACACCGCGTGCCAGTCGTCGTTCTGCCAGCAGCGCGGCGGTGAACAACATGAGCTTGTCTTTCTCCCGGGGCGTTAGCTCCATGTGCAACTCCGTTCAGGTATTCCAGATTCGCGGCACGCAGGCGTGCCGCCCATTGATACGTGGTCTGAGCTGTTGCCACAGCCGCATGAATGTCAGCCGGGCATGCTCCGCCGAATGCCCCAGGTAACGTCCGATAAAGAGTCCGTTGCGCTGGGTAAAAGCCAATTGTGGGACGTCGCTGTAATCATCGCGTAGGGCATCGAGTTCGCCGCGGTCGAGGCTGAGCGTCGCCAACCAGGTGCCGCTGACACCGCAGCCGGCCAGCCCCCACTGGGCGGATAACAGGGGATCCCCACCCTCAAAGCGGTTGCGTTCGATGTAGAGCGGCTTGCCGTCGCGCCAGACATCCAGGTGCTGGTCAACTCGCCCCTTGTTGAAGCCTTCGTTGGCAGCCGGCCGGCCCAGGCAGAGCAGGTCCCACAGGCACATTCTGGCGTCATCCGCCAGATCGACACGGGTGGTCAGCCTGGCGTTGCAACCCTCGAACGCGATGGTGTCCTGGGGCAGATATTCGAGGGAACCCCCGGCTGCAACAGTGAATCGGTTGAGTTGCTGCTGAAGTGTGCCGTTGTCCCGGGCGCGGTAGCATTTGCCCGATGAGGGTGTGGTCAGCAAAGCGCTGGCGGCGGCTCCAATGTCGGTATTGAGCCGCAGGGTGTCACCACTGACGAGGCCGCCCGGCGGGTGGAGAATATAGATGTGCGGGCACTCGGGACCCTCGGGATGGAGCGGTTTCTGCACCCGGAGCGGACCACGGTGTTGGAGCCGTTCGATAACCGAGCGGCCGGGACGGGCGGTAACGCCGATATCCAGTCCGGCCTGCCAGCTGATGGCGCTATCGAATTGTTCCAGGTACCACGCAGCGGTCATTGACCTTCCTCTTTTACGCTTTGATCAGGCCAGGGATGCAGCGTCGTTAATGACATCTGAACCGGCCTCAAAAAATGACTCTTCCTCGAGTCCTCTCGATGACTGCCTGTTGCGATTTCTGTATGGAGCAGTGCAGCCACACGGGACATAGTTTAGGCAGGAATCAGGCCAATAGCCTAATAGCCGGAGCCGATGAGCCCTGCCTACCCTGCAGGGAGATAACGCGACCGAAGAGCGCGCTAAAAAGGTGCAAAATAGAGCAAATTGCACCAAATTGGATCCAGGTGCACGCTGGTGGCGCATTTTCAGTCGGGGCGCACCAGGGGCGTGTTAACAATGGTGCGGAGCAACTCTCGATGCTCATGTATTGCTCTATCCAGGGGTATGGGTCGCAACCAGAGCGTCTCGCCCGCGGCGAATTGAGCCAGGCGCGCTACGCTGGCAGGGGTCAATGCGCCCAGGCGCGGATAGCCACCGATGGTCTGGCGGTCGTTGAGCAGGATGATCGGCTGCCCGTCGGCGGGCACCTGAACCGCGCCCAGGGGAATGCCCTCGGAAATAATTGGTGGGCCCTGGTAGCGCAGGGCCGGGCCGCACAGTCTCAAGCCCATGCGGTCAGCACGATGATCTACCCGCCAGGGTTGGTTGAATGCAGCGAACAGGCTCGCGCCGCTGAACAGCGCGACCTGCGAACCCAGGATCAGATCCAGACGGGACGCTGAAGAGGTGGTCACTCTGTGCAGATCGGGAACTTTCGTCGGGGAGGGGTTGGCTCTGCCTATCTTGAGCAGGTCGCCGGCACGCAGATCTGCACCGTTTCCGTGCAGTCCACCCAGTTGCTCCCGGCGTACGGTGCTTCTGGAGTTGAGCACCAGTGGCGCATCAATCCCACCGGGAGCGGACAGATAGCCGCGGACGCCGCTAATGGCTGTAGCAAACACCAGCTGTTGCCCAGGCCGTACATTAAAACTTTGCCAGTTGGGTAGCGCATGACCATCCAGGGTCGCCTGCAGATCCGCTCCGGTTATTGCCAGGGTGCTGTGCTGCTGGCATTGCAGACTGACTCCGCCGAAGGGTATTTCCAGTACTGCGCAATCGGCGGCATTGCCGAGCAGCCTGTTGGCCCAGGCAGCGGCAATCCAGTCCAGTGCACCGCCCTGGGTAACGCCGATATGCCGCGTACCGAAGCGACCGCGATCCTGTAGTTGGGCAAGACCCAGGGTGCGCTCTATCAGCAGGCCGCTCATGCGTCGGCTTCCACTGGGGTGTCGTCACCGCCCTGGCGCAGAAACTCGTCACGTGACACTGGTACGAAGCGCACGCTGTCGCCGGGTTTGAGCAGGCTGGCATGTTCTTGATGCCTGTCGAACAGCTGTATGGCTGTGCGTCCCAGCAGATTCCAGCCCCCCGGTGATGCCATGGGATAGATGGCCGTCTGGTGCTCTGCGACACCGACGCTGCCCGCCGGAACGCGCTGGCGCGGTGTAGCGAGGCGAGGCGCAACCAATGCCGGATCAAGCAGTCCGAGATAGGCGAATCCGGGCGCAAAGCCGAGGGCAAATACCCGATAGTCACGCCCGCTATGGGTCTGAATGATCGCCTCCTGGCCCACGCCTCTGAGCTGGGCGAGGCGTTGCAGGTCAGGCCCGACGCTGGGGTCATACCACACCGGCAATTCGTGCCGGGTCCCGGTTGAATCCGTTTGTTCCGGTCGCACATCCTGCAATGCCGACTGTATTAGGGCGCGGGCGGTGCGCTCATCCAGCAGGGCCATGTCGTAGTGCAGCATCAGGGTGGTATAGGACGGCACCAGATCGATCAGCTGACCGCTGAACATGCTGCGTAACCGCTGAGTTGCAGCCAGCAGCCAGGGCATATTGGCCTGGTCAATCTGGTCAAACAGACGTACCAGCAGCACATCTATAGCGACCGTTTCCAGTCGATAGTTCATGGCCCCGGAGTGGTCTGCAAGGCGCTGCGAATCTGTTGCAGCGCAGCGAGCGCGACGGGATTGTCGCCATGCACGCAGAGTGTGTCGGCCTGCAGCAGCAGTGAACTGCCATCGTGGATAGTGAGGGGCTTTCCGGCGGCGATTCCCAGTGCCTGGGCCACCACGGCCTCGTGTTCCAGGTGCACCGCGCCGGGGAGCGTGCGTGCCAGCAGGTGGCCTGCGGCGTCGTAGGCCCGGTCGGCGAAGGCTTCAAACAGCAGGTCGAGACCGTATTGCTTGGCCATGGCCCGCGCCTCACTGTTGTCGCGGCGCGCCAGCAGCACCAGTTGCAGGTCGCTGTTATAGGCGGAAACTGCGCGCATCACCGTATTCAGTAGTTCTGGGTCGCGCATCATGTCGTTGTAGAGCGCACCGTGGGGTTTGACATAGGACACCCGGGCGTTGTGAGCACGGCAGATACCGTCCAGAGCACCTATCTGGTAGAGCAGCAGATCTTCTATTTCCTGGGCTGAGCAGTTCATCGAGCGTCGGCCGAAACCGGCCAGATCGGGATAGGCCGGGTGCGCGCCAATGGTTACCCCATGCTGGACCGCGAGCTTGACGGTACGGCGCATAACGCCCGGATCGCCGGCATGGAATCCGCAGGCGATGCTGGCGCAGTCGATAAAGGGCATGACCTCTGCGTCCATGCCCATAGGCCATGCGCCAAAGCTCTCGCCCATGTCACAGTTGAGCAGTAACGTCTTCATACACGCTGTCCTTGGTAGAGCTGAACAAATTACCCCAGAATGGGGTCCAACAGCCACAGTCAACCAACCCGCGGAGGGAATGGCATGAAGATACTTATGGTACTGACATCGCACGATCAACTGGGTGATACCGGCAACAAGACCGGCTTCTGGCTCGAAGAGTTTGCCGCGCCCTACTATGTGCTGCGAGATGCGGGTGCCGAAGTGGTTCTGGCCTCGCCTGCCGGCGGCCAGCCGCCGCTCGATCCCAAAAGCGATGAGCCCGATGCGCAAACCGACGCCACCCGTCGCTTTGCCCAGGATCAGGAAGCACAGGCCAACCTGGCCAACACGCACAAACTGACCGGTATCAAGGCAGACGGTTACGATGCGATCTTTTACCCCGGTGGCCACGGCCCCATTTGGGATCTGTACCGCGATACCCACTCGATTGCCCTACTCGAAGCCTTCCTGCAGGCGGACAAGCCGATTGGCGCGGTATGCCACGCGCCAGCCGTCCTGCTGCAAGCACGCACGGCGACGGGTGAGCCGCTGGTAAAGGGTCGTAAGGTCACTGGCTTCTCCAATTCCGAAGAAGAGGCCGTTGGTTTGACCAAGGTTGTGCCCTACCTTCTGGAAGACAGCCTGAAAGAGAAAGGCGGGTTGTACAGCAAGGGTGATGACTGGGGCTCCTTCGTGCTTGTGGATGGCAAGCTTGTCACCGGACAAAACCCGGGGTCCTCGGAAGAAGCTGCCAAGGCGTTGCTGGATATTCTGCGCTAAGTCACTGAACAGTTGGTCGCTCGCGACCTGAAATCGTTATGGAAGCAAAAGAACCGCTGCATTGGCAGCGGTTTTTTGCATTTTGTCCGTGATCTGATCTAGACCTTGGGTCGTCGACCCATGACCAGTGACACAACAAACAACACCAGAAACACCAGAAAAAGAATCTTGGCGATCCCTGTTGCTGTTCCGGCAATACCGCCGAATCCAAGCACGGCGGCCACGATGGCGATGATCAGAAAAGTAATGGCCCATCCAAGCATGTCGATATCTCCATATCTCAAGGTTAGAACGAGCTGCCACTGGGTCAGCCCGAAGCTTTGCGCAGGGGTTGCGCAAAATAGGTGCCCTCTGGGCTAGTGACCGATGGTCTTGCCGCCTACTTCTTCCCTGGCATGCTGGTAAAAGCGTTGCCAGTCATGGGTCACGGCGATAGGGGCGTCAAGCTGTTCTGTCGTTGTGCTGATGGTATTCATGTTTGTTCTCCGTACTTGTTATATATGTCCTCCTCTTGATGATTAAGTTCAGGGTGCAATACGTATTTCCCCTGCATCCACGCTTTTCACACCGCGAACATTGCGCGCGGTTTCGACGGCCAGCTCCTTGCTTGCAGCGCTATCGACACGCCCGCCAAGGGTGACCTGGCCATTGCGCGACACCACTGAAATATCCATGCCGTCGAGGTTACGGCTGAAAATCAGGCTGGACTTGACCTTGCTGGTGATCCACGCATCGCTGACTACGTCGGCCGCCTCATCAGCTGCTGCGCTGGCCGCCTGCTGAGCCCGCTCCGCCGTGCCCGCCTGGCCTGTTATTTCTATCTGGTTACGCACTTCCCGCACGCCCTGGGTGTTGCCCGCGAGTCTTTCGGCCAGCTCGCTGGCAGCTTCACTATCGGATTTTCCGCTCAGGGTGACGACATTGTTTTGGGTGGTGACGTCTATATCCAGACCCTGGGTATGACGGTTCCATAACAGCTTGGATTTGATGGTGGCGCTGGTGGTGACGTCATTCAGACTATTGGCGAGGCTGGCACGTTCAGCGTCACTTTGATTGGTATCGGTAGTGACGCTCAGTTGATTGTTGACCTCGTCGACACCCTCGATGCTCAGTGCCACCTGCTCGGCCAGTTCGCGATTTACGCCGTTCTCTACCGTGCCGGTGAGGATTGCCGTGCGGCCCTGCATTTCAACCTGGATACGGTCGGAATTCAGGTGCCGGTTAAGGGCGAATGCGGTGGCTATCGAGCCTTCTGTGCGCGCCTGCGTCACGTCGGCGCGGGGGGTATCCGGAGTCTGGGCAGACACTGGAGCCAGGGCGAAAACGCCAGTGGCCGCTATGGCGCAGGTCAGCATCTTGAGCTTGTGCATTGGGTATCTCCATTGTGAATAAATCAATCTTCAGCTTAGACGAGGAAGGCGCAGCCCGAGTGGATAGGCGTTCGTCCATCAATTCGCCATGCAAATTGCACGGGTGATACACTGGATCAGCGCAATATTTATTTGGAGCGGTAATCATGGAAATGGCAGATCACAATAGCGGACGCATTCTTCTCGTAGACGATGAAGCGGCGATCCTGCGCACCTTCCGCTACTGCCTGGAAGATGAGGGTTACGAGATAGCAACGGCCAGCAACGCGGCCAATGCGGAAACCGTCCTGCGCCAACAGGTATTCGACCTGTGTTTTCTCGATCTGCGACTCGGTGAGGATAGCGGTCTGGAGCTGCTCGCCACCATGCGCACGCAGGCTCCCTGGATGGTGGTGGTAATTGTGACCGCCCACTCGGCTATCGATACCGCAGTGGATGCTATCCAGGCGGGGGCCTCGGATTATCTGGTCAAACCTTGCAGCCCTGACCAGTTGCGCATGAGCGCGGCAAAGCAGCTCAAGGTGCGGCACCTGGCGGCGCGCCTGGAGCTACTTGAAGGCCAGATTGGCCGGTCGGAACACGTGATCGAATCCCATTGTCCCGCCATGATGACGGTGCTGGAAACCGCGCGCCAGGTTGCCATGACGGATGCCAATATCCTTATTCTCGGTGAGTCCGGTACCGGTAAGGGCGAGCTTGCGCGGGCAATGCATCGCTGGAGTCGACGGGCAAAAAAGAACTTCGTGACCATCAACTGTCCTTCATTGAGCGCAGATCTGATGGAAAGCGAGCTGTTCGGACACACCCGCGGGGCCTTTACCGGCGCCAGCGAGAACACGCTGGGCCGGGTCAATCAGGCTGACGGGGGCACGCTGTTTCTCGACGAGATCGGTGACTTCCCCTTGACCCTGCAGCCCAAGCTGCTGCGCTTTATTCAGGACAAGGAATACGAGCGGGTGGGCGATCCGGTTACCCGGCGCGCGGACGTACGTATTCTGGCGGCGACCAATCGCAACCTGCCGGAGATGGTCAGCGCTGGTGAGTTCCGCGAGGATCTTATCTACCGGTTGAACGTCATCACGCTGACCATTCCACCCCTGCGTGATCGCCAGGACGATATCGTGCCCCTGGCCGAGCGCTTTCTGTCGCGCTTCGTGAAGGACTACAGCACACCCGCCAAGGCGCTCAGTGATGAGGCCAAGAAGGCGCTATGGGCTTATCCCTGGCCAGGCAACGTGCGGGAGTTACGCAACGTCATGGAGCGCGCAAGCATTATCTGCTCGGAAAAGCTGGTGGGGGTCAATCATCTTGGTTTTGCCGCGCCGGCGACCACCAATGCGCCACGCATCGGAGCGGATATGAGCCTGGAGGAGCTGGAAAAAGCGCATATTGCCAACGTGCTGGCCAATAGCGAGACGCTTGATCAGGCTGCCCGGACCCTGGGCATCGACGCGTCGACCTTGTATCGCAAGCGCAAGCAGTTGGCCTTGTGAATTTACGCAGCCGACTATTCCTCGGTATCAGCGGGCTGGTTGCGGTCGCGCTTCTGGGACTCGTCCTTGGTCTTTATGGTGTACTCCATCTGACCCAGACCCAGAATGACGCGATGACCAAGGATCTCGGGATCATCGAGGCCAGCCAGGGTCTGGGGCATGAGCTCAACAAACAACTCGCCCTGCTGATCGCCGGGAAATTCGACCGTAGCACTCTGAAGGCGTCGGATGAGGCCTTCCAGCGTTGGTTAGTGGCTGCCACAGCAAACGCAACTTATCAGAGTGATCGCGATGCGGTGGAGTCGATCCGGCGTGACTACACCACGTTCAAACAGATGCTTGACCGATCCTCTGCGCTGCGCAGTGAGTTATTGCAGAACAATGAATTCAGTGCCGCGATCCTGGCCATGCGCGATCGTATCAGCTTGGTGCAGGCGAGCTATATTGATCATGCCCAACGCATGGCTACCTCTACTCAGGAGCGTGCCACGCTGATCGCTACACTACTGGGCCTGGTTATCCTGGCTATGTTGCTTATAGGCCTGATTACCGCGAACAGCATCGCCCAACGTGTCGGCCGCCCGATTGAGGCCCTAGCCAGGGCGGCAGACAGAATAGGTCGAGGTGATTTTCAGGTCATGCTTCCCACTTCACCCATTGCTGAACTGGGTGTCCTGAGCAGCCGATTCGGATTGATGGCTGACTCCCTGCAGGAGTTCAAGAACAGTGATCTGGCCGCATTACAGGCCGAGCGCCAGCGTCTGCAGGCGGTGCTCGACAGCATGGATGGGGGTCTGCTGATCTTCAATTGTGAAGCCGAGCTTGAGCACATCAATCCTGTGGCACGCCGCCAACTGGGTTGTGATGAATCTGATCTGGGCCGGCGTCTCGGCGAGGTGCTTGATTACCCTGAACTTGATGAACAGCTGGCGCGTGTAGCCAGCGGACAGACACATGAGGAGGGCGAGCAGGATTTGCAAGTGGTCGCTGGGGGCGAAACACGGGTGTTGAGTTATAGCCTGTCCTCGGTCAGCAATGATGAAAGCCAGGTAATCTGTGCTGTGATGGTATTACGTGATGTCACGACCCAGCGGGCTTTCGAGCGAGTACGCAGCGAGTTTGTACTGAGAGCCTCCCATGAGTTGCGAACGCCTGTGGCCGGTATGCACATGGCCTTCGCCCTCTTGAGGGAGCGCCTCAAGCTTCCGGCGGAAAGCCGCGAGGCAGAACTGGCTCAGACTGTAGATGAGGAAATGCGCAGGCTGGTGTGCCTGATCAATGATTTGTTGAATTTTTCGCGTTACCAGAGCGGCCTGCAAAAAATCGAACCCAGTGTCTGCGATATTCAATCGCTCCTGACGCAGTCCCATCAGCGCTTCGCCGGTCAGGCTCAGGATCAGGAGGTCGATCTGCAGCTAGAGATCAAGGGTCAGTTACCCGATCTGGAGCTGGATCAATTAAAGATCAGTCGAGTCCTGGATAACCTCATTGGCAATGCGTTGCGGCATACCAGCCCTGGGGGGCACATCAAGTTGAAGGCGGTGCGCAAGGGCGGTCGATTGATGATTCACGTTGAGGACAACGGCGAGGGTATATCCCGCACACAGCAGTCCAGGGTCTTCGAGCCTTTCGCCCAGGTAAGCAACAAGCGCGGCGGCGTCGGTCTGGGTCTTGCCCTGTGCAAGGAAATTGTGCAGCTGCATGGAGGCATCATCGGCATGGATTCAACCCCGGGCAAGGGCACCCGGGTGAGCATTTCCCTGCCAATCTAGGACAGTTTCATCCGGGAGCAGGATGGGTGCGCTCAAATCCCGGTGCGCGAACCATTCACCGAGATCCGAGTCCAACCTTCAGGCTGTTCAAACGAGGAAATGTCCATGCAATCCATGCAAGTACTCACTTCACGACCCTTGCCGCTTATCCTCCGCCAAACCCTTCTTGCAGGCTGCTCACTGTTGTTGGTGGCGTGCCAGAGCGCACCGGTGGAGCGTGACTACGATACCAGTCGTGACTTCACTCAATACCGGACCTGGAGCTGGATGGAGCCCGCCGTTACCTTTACCCCGCAAAATGATCCTCGGGTAAGCAGTGATCTGACCAGTCAGCGTATTCGCCAGGCGGTCAGTGAGACGCTGGAGGCCAGGGGGCTGCGCTCGGCTGAAGAGGCTGATCTGGAAGTTCAGGTTGCGGTCATCAGCGAGGTGGAAGAGGATCAGGTAACTACAACGTTTGGCGGTTCTATCGGCTATTGGGGCTGGGGTTGGGGTGGAGGCCCCGCTTATACCCAATCTCGCTCGGTGGATTACCAGGTGCTGACATTGCAGGTCGATCTGCGCGATGCCAAGGACGGCCAGCTGGTATGGCGTGGTAGCGATCAGCAGGAGTTGTGGGATACCGCGCAGCCCCCGGCAGAACGGGAGCAGCAGATTCGCGACATGGTCAATCAGATTCTGACCGCTTACCCACCCTACTGATCCGCTATTTCGCAGCCGGGTTAGCGACCCTTCAGTGATCCGAGCAGGCCACGCACGATGGCCCTGCCTAGCTGACTACCCAGGGTGCGCATGGCACTCTTGCCTACTGCACCGGCCATGCTTTCCAGTCCCGACTTGCTTCGGGAGCGGCTGGGTCGCTGCTCCTTATGGGCTTCCTGCTGGGTTCGGGTCTTGGCAGTTTCTTCCGACAATGCCTTCTTGGTCTGGCGCAATAGGATCTCATAGGCTGAGTCGCGGTCAAGCTCCTGATCGTAAACCCCTGCCAAAAACGAGTCGCTGAGCAGGCTGCGGCGTTGCTCATCGGTGATGGGTCCCATCTGGCTGGCGGGTGGACGGACCATGACCTTCTCTACTGGAGTGGGTACGCCCTTCTCGTCCAGAACCGATACCAGCGCCTCGCCAACGCCGAGTTCGGTGATTACCTGTTCGGTATCCAGGCCCGGGTTGGCCCTGAAGGTTTGCGCCGCACTGCGCACCGCTTTCTGATCGCGTGGGGTGAACGCGCGCAGTGCATGCTGAACGCGGTTGCCAAGCTGACCCAGGATCGCCTCGGGAACATCCAGCGGGCTCTGTGTAATGAAGTACACGCCGACGCCCTTGGAGCGAATCAACCGGACAACCTGCTCGATCCTGTCTGTCAGACTCTTGGGCGTGTCCTTGAATAACAGATGCGCCTCGTCAAAAAACAGCACAAAGCGTGGCTTGTCGGCATCGCCCCTCTCAGGCAACTGCTCGAAGAGTGACGACAGCAACCACAGCAGGATGCTCGAGTAGGCAAGGGGCGTGTCCCGATACAGGCGTGCAGCGTGCAGGATATTTACCACGCCTCGCCCCTGATCGTCGGTCTGCAGGAAGTCCTCCAGAGTCACCGCTGGCTCGCCAAACAGACGCTCGCCACCTTGACCCTCAAGGTTGAGCAATGAACGTTGAATCGCGCCAATACTGGCCGGAGAAATGTTGCCGTAGCGCGGGCCGATCTCCCCACGATGCTGGTTTATATGCGACAGCATTGCACGCAGATCCTTGAGATCCAGCAGCAACCAGCCGTTGTCGTCGGCCACCCGAAAGAGAATCTGCAGAACACCCGTCTGGGTCTCGTTAAGGTTGAGCAGGCGGGCCAGCATGACCGGACCAAAATCAGCCATGGTCAGACGCAGGGGGTGACCGTGCTCGCCATAGACATCCCAGAACACCGTGGGCGCGCCACGCATCTGCAGATCATCGAGGCCGACCTTTGCGGCGCGCTTGGCCAGCTTTTCACCCATGGTTCCAGGCATTGCAATGCCGGAAAAGTCACCCTTGATATCGGGTACCAGCACAGGCACCCCGAGATCGGAAAACCCCTGGGCAAGCACCTGCAGTGTGATGGTTTTACCAGTGCCGGTCGCACCAGCAATCAGGCCATGGCGATTGGCCATTTTCGGGCTGATAGCAACCGAGCGTTCGGTACTGGCTCCGATGAGTAGTTCAGGGGTGGCGTTGCCGGTCATGTATCTGCCTCTGATGGCGGGATGGGTCTGCATTACCAGCTCGGCTGGCGGCTAGAAATTAGCCGGTGTGGTCGCACTGACCAGTACGCAGGCTACCTCGAAGGGATTGCGGAAGCGATGCGGCTGGCTGCTGTCGAAATAGTAGCTGTCACCAGTATCGAGTACATAGATTTCGCTGCCTACCGTGACCTCCAGCTGACCGGCCACTACGGTGCCAGCCTCTTCCCCCTCGTGGTTGAGCATATCCGGACCGGTATCGGAGCCGGGTGGATAGATCTCATTAAGAAACGAAAAAGCCCGATTGGGATGACCTTTGCCAACCAGTTTCATGGTGACTTCGCCCGAGCCGATATCCAGAAGTTCATCGGCGCGATAGATCACCTTGCGAGGGCTGTCCTCGTCCACCTCAAGGGAAAAGAAATCCACCAGGGACATAGGAATACCTGACAGCACCTTTTTCAGGGAGCTGACCGAGGGGCTGACGCTATTCTTCTCGATCATGGAGATGGTGCTGTTGGTGACTCCGGCTCGTTTTGCCAGTTCACGCTGAGACAGGCCCTTGAGCTTGCGAATTGTTTTTAGGCGGGCACCTACGTCCAATAGCGAATCCTCCGGAAAATCAGGGTGGTAAAAAATGAACTAAATCATTGCATGACTGTTCAGAATTTACAACGGAACCAAGGGGATGCTTGAACACCTGTTATGATGATTTCAATCAAAAATGAGAAGAGAGGCACACAATATGGATCTTGAAGACCTGCATTTGACCCTGCGGACGCTGAAACCCAGCGACTACCCGCAGCTCAAGGTATTAATGGACAAGGTCTACGATGACATCGGTGGTGCCTGGCCGAAAAAGACTATTACCCAGTTGATCAAAGATTTTCCTGATGGCCAGTTGGCCATTGTTGATGGCAAGAAACTGATCGGTGTCGCGCTCAGTGTCATGGTCGATTACGACGTTTTTTCCGACCCGCACAAGTACGCCGATCTGATTGGTCAGACAGAGATCATCCCGAACAAGGATGACGGCGATGCAATCTACGGCCTGGATGTACTGATTGATCCGGAATATCGGGGTCACCGCCTGGGCCGCCGGTTGTATGAGGCGCGCAAGGAGCTGTGCCGTTCGCGCAATCTGCAGGCGATCCTGGCTGGAGGCCGGATACCGGGTTACCACGAACACGCCGATGAGTTGAAACCGACCGAATACATCGAGGCCGTGGACCGCAAGGAGATCCATGACCCGATTCTCTCCTTCCAGTTGGCCAATGACTTTCAGGTCAAGCGTCTGATGCGTCGCTACCTGCCCGAGGACAAGAAATCCATGGGCTACGCCACGCTGCTGGAGTGGAGCAACATACTCTATGAACCCGAAGAGCGATTGCTGCAGACCAATCGGAACCAGGTTCGGGTGGGCGCTGTGCAGTGGCAAATGCGCCGTTTCGCTTCGGTGGAGGCGGTACTCGAGCAGGTGGAATATTTCGTCGATGCTTTGTCGGATTACCAGAGTGACTTTGCGGTGTTTCCCGAGCTGTTCAATGCACCATTGATGGGGCTGCGCAATCAGACCGACGATATCGAAGCCATTCGCTTCCTGAGTAGTTTTACCGAACGCTTTCGCACCGAGATGCTGCTTATGGCGGTCAGCTACAACATCAATATCATTGCCGGCTCAATGATCGAGGAAGGTGAAGATGGCCGCCTGTATAACGTGGCCTATCTGCTGCGCCGGGACGGTACCGAAGAACGCCAGGCCAAGCTGCACATTACGCCCCAGGAGCGTCGTGACTGGGTTATAGAAGGGGGCGATGACCTCGCCGTGTTCGAGACTGACGCAGGGCGAGTAGGTATTCTGATCTGCTACGACGTGGAGTTTCCCGAGCTGGGCCGCCTGCTGGCGGATCAGGATATGGATCTGCTGTTTGTGCCCTTCTGGACCGATACCAAGAACGGTTATCAGCGGGTGCGCCATTGCGCCCATGCACGGGCAATCGAGAACGAGTGTTACGTCGTGCTGTGCGGCAGTGTGGGCAACGTGCCCTCCATTGAAAATCTGGGGATTCAGTACGCACAGTCAGCAGTATTTTCGCCGTCGGACTTTCCCTTCCCCCACGATGCGGTGCTGAACGAAACCACGCCAAATACCGAGATGATTTTCTTCTCGGATCTGGACTACACCCGGTTGAAACTGGTGCGCAACGAAGGCTCTGTTACCAACCTCAAGGATCGGCGTACCGACCTGTTCAGCCTCAAGTGGCGGAAGCAGAAAAAGAAGAAGTGAAACGTCGTGGTACGCGGTTGAGGTTGCAAAAAAGCTGATAGGCAATGGTGCCGGCGTGAGCCGCCACCTCGCTTGCATTGAGCCCCGTACCCCAGAGCCGCACTTGGCTACCCAGTCCGCAGTCTGGTAGGTCGGTCAGATCCACGGTCAGCATGTCCATGGATACCCGACCGATCAATTGGCTGCGCTGGCCTTCGACCAGCACTGGTGTGCCGTCCGGAGCGTGTCGCGGATAGCCGTCCGCATAGCCCATGGCGACCACACCTACGCGAGTCGCCCGCGACGTGACAAAGCGCGAGCCGTAACCGACAGGCTCGCCGGCTGGCAGATCCCGCACCGCAATGACCTTTGACTGCAACTGCATGACCGGCTTAAGGAGGTCGGCATGCCCCTGCGGAAAGCCGAAAGGGGTGGCGCCGTAGAGCATTATGCCCGGGCGCAGCCAGTCGTTATGCGCCTGCGGCCAGGCCAGTATCCCTGGAGAATTACATAGGCTGGCGGGTCCTACCAGACCTGAGGTTGCGCGGGTAAAGATTGCCATCTGCTCTTCAGTGCGGCCTGTATCCGGCTCGTCTGCACGTGAAAAATGGCTGATCTTGGTCAGGCTGGCTACCTGTGCGCTTGCCTCCAGCTGTCGCCAGACTGTTGGATATACCTCTGGAGCAAAGCCGACCCGGTGCATGCCGCTGTCGAGCTTGAGCCAGATATGCAGCGGCTGGCTTAGCTGCGCCTCGAGCAAATCGGTCACCTGCCATTGCTCGTGAACCACAGCCCAGAGCTGGTGTTCGGCAATCAGCGGCAATTCACTGGCTTCAAACCAGCCCTCGAGCAGCAGAATCGGTTGGGTGATACCCGCCGTGCGCAGCTCCAATGCCTCCTCGATGCAGGCTACGGCAAAGGCGTCGGCCTCGGCTGCCAGGGCGTTGGCGCATTCCACGGCACCGTGGCCGTAGGCGTTTGCTTTGATCACCGCGAAGGCACGGGCGCCCGAAAGGCTCTTGGCGAGCCGATAGTTGTGCCGCAGGGCGTCGAGATCGATAAGGGCGTGGGCAGGGCGCATAGGAGGCTTCTTGTCAGCGGTCGCGGGGCCGGCAAGCCCCGCTAAATGCGTAGATTATCAGACCTGTGCACCTTACGGCACGGCCGCAATGACGGACATCTCGACCAGAATCTCCGGCTCACAGAGCTTGGCCTCGACGGTCGCCCGCGCTGGCGCCGTGCCCGCTGGCAACCACTGGTCCCAGGCGCTGTTCATTGCCTCGAAGTCAGCGTCGATGTCCTTCAGGTAGATAGTTACCGAGAGAATCCGGGTCTTCTCGGTACCGGCCTCAGCCAGCAGTTTCTCGATTTCGCCGAAGGTGCTCAGGGTCTGTGCGCCGGCATCCTTTGCCAGGTCATCATCGGCTGCAACCTGGCCCGCCAGGTACAGGGTGTTCTGATGGATGACAATCTGGCTCATGCGCTGATTAGTGTGCAGACGCTGTATCGACATGTCGGCGAATCTCCCTGTTGGGGGTGTAACGGAAAAGGCCCAGCCCTTCGGTGCTGATGGCCGGTGTGCGTGCGCTGACCAGATCTGCCAGCAATTGGCCGGAGCCGCAGGACATGGTCCAGCCCAGTGTGCCATGCCCGCTGTTGAGAAACAGGTTCCGCCGTGAGGATGCGCCGATGATCGGTGTGCCATCGGGCGTCATTGGACGGAAGCCGGTCCAGAACGTGGCTTCCTCAAGGCGACCGCCACCGGGGAACAGGTCCTTGACGACCATCTCCAGCGTGGCCCGTCGCTTGACCTGCAGGCTGGCATCAAAGCCGGTCAGTTCTGCCATGCCGCCTACGCGGATGCGGCCGGCGAACCGGGTCATGGCTACCTTGTAGGTTTCATCCATTACGGTGGAGACCGGCGCTTTGGCGTCGTCGGCTACCGGCAAGGTCAGGGAATAGCCTTTGACCGGATACACCGGGAGCGCAATGTTCAGCGGCTTGAGCAGCTGTGGCGCATAGCTGCCAAGGGCCAGCACGTAACTATCAGCGCGCATGATGCCCTGCTCGGTCGCCACGCCGGTGATCCGCTCGCCATCGTCGAGTAGCCGGGTAATCGTGCAGTCGAAATGGAAGGTGACGCCCAGCTCCCGGCATTTGTCTGCCAGGCGTGTGGTAAACAGGTGGCAGTCGCCGGTCTCGTCGTTGGGTAGCAACAACCCTCCGACGATCTTGTGGGCGCTGGTCGCCAGTCCGGGCTCGTGGGCAACACAGCCTGCCCGGTCGAGCAGTTGATACGGCACGCCACAGGTTTCCAGTACCTGGATGTCCTTGGCTACCGCGTCCAGTTGCTGCTGGGTGCGAAACAGCTGAAGAGTGCCCTGCTCACGGTGTTCGTACTCCACGCCGGTATCGCGGCGCAGTTGCACCAAACAGTCGCGGCTGTATTCGGCCAGGCGCATCATCCGGCCTTTGTTGACCGTATAGCGGGCCTGGGTGCAGTTGCCCAGCATCTGCATCATCCAGCGGTACTGGTGTGGGTCTGCGGTGGGGCTGATGGCCAGGGGGGCATGTTTGGCGATCATCCATTTCAGGGCCTTGACCGGTACGCCGGGGGCGGCCCACGGGGAGGAGTAACCGGGGGAGATCATGCCCGCGTTGCCGAAACTGGTTTCCAGGCCCGCACCCGGTTGGCGATCAATCACCGTGACCTGGTGCCCGGCGCGCGCCAGATACCAGGCGCTGGTGACCCCGATAACACCGCTACCCAGAACCATTACGTGCATGCCTGCCTCCTGTCCCGCCGTCAAATAGTCATTGTCCTGATGGACGATATTGCTATTCTAAAAGCATGAACCTGCAGGCTTGGTTTGAATAATCAGCGATGTGCAGAGTAATTTCCTGAGTAATGCCGTAATAACAGGAGTTAATGTTGAAAACCCGTAGAGCCTCCAGTCGTGAGCTGGACAAGATCGACCGGCACATCCTTCGGCTGCTGCAAAGCGAGGGCCGCATGTCCTATGTAGATCTCGGTGAGCGGGTCGGTTTGTCCACCACGCCCTGCATGGAGCGGGTCAAGCGGCTTGAGCGGGAAAAATTCATTCTCGGTTATGGCGCCCGCCTCAACCCGCAAAAACTCGAAGCGAGTTTGCTGGTGTTCGTCGAGATCAGCCTTTCTTCCAAGTCGGCGGATATTTTCGATGAGTTTCGCCGGGCTGCGATCAAATTGCCCCATGTGCTGGAGTGCCACCTTGTGTCAGGTGACTTCGACTATCTGATCAAGGCGAGGATTTCCGAGATGGCGTCCTATCGCAAGCTGCTGGGTGACATCCTGCTCAAGCTGCCCGGCGTGCGCGAATCCAAGAGCTATATCGTCATGGAAGAGCTCAAGGAGAGTCTGGCAATCCCTGTACCTGAAGCCGATTAATGTTTATGCTAGTGTCAATTTTAATTTACATTATTTCGTAATATATCAAACGGACGCCGCCATGCTCGCCCATTCGCCGCAACTCACGCCTGCTCCTTCCTGGTACCGCGCCACCACCAATGTCGATCTGACCTGTCCGCCACTCGCCGGTGCGGTGGAGGCGGATGTCTGTATCGTCGGTGGCGGCTATACCGGCATCAATACCGCGATTGAACTGGCCGAGCGAGGCCTCAGCGTGGTGCTGTTGGAGGCCAGCCATATCGGTTGGGGCGCCAGTGGGCGCAATGGAGGCCAGCTGATTCGCGGGGTTGGCCACGGTCTCGAACAGTTCACCAATACGATCGGTGAAGAGGGTGTGCGCGACCTCAAGCTGATGGGCCTTGAAGCCGTTCAGTTGGTCAAGCGACGGGTCGAGCAATATGCCATTGATTGCAACCTGGTCTGGGGCTATTGCGATCTGGCCAACAAGGCCCGCCACATGGATGACTTTCAGGCGGAAAAGGAAGAGCTCCAGGACCTGGGCTATGAGCATGAGATGCGCCTGATTGCCCGGGAGGATATTGGCCAGGTGGTCAACTCTGATTTCTATCTGGGCGGCATGACGGACATGGGTTCGGGACATTTGCACCCGCTCAACCTGTTGCTGGGTGAGGCGGCGGCTGCCCAGCGGCTGGGTGTGCAGCTGTGCGAAAACTCCCGTGTGGTGCGGATCGAGCATGGGCCCCGGGTCAAGGTCCATACCGCCAACGGTAGCGTCAGTGCAGGCCAGTTGGTACTGGCCGGCAACGCCTACCTCGGCGACCTGCAGCCGCAACTGAGTGGCAAGGTGCTGCCCGCGGGCAGTTACGTGATTGCCACCGAGCCCCTGGGCGAAGAGTTGGCCCGCAGTCTGATACCTCAGAATATGGCCCTGTGCGACCAGCGCGTGGCCCTGGACTATTATCGTCTGTCTGCTGATAACCGACTGATTTTCGGCGGCGCCTGTCACTACTCCGGGCGTGACCCCAAAGACATCGCAGGCTATATGCGGCCGAAAATGCTGCGGGTTTTTCCGCAGTTGGCCAATACCCGGGTCGAATTCCAGTGGGGTGGGATGATTGGCATCGGAGCCAATCGCTTACCGCAGGTCGGCAAGCTCGCCGATCACCCCAACGTTTTCTACGCTCAAGCCTATGCCGGCCACGGTATCAACTGCACCCATCTGGCCGCCAAGCTGCTTGGAGAAGCGGTTAGCGGCCAGGCCAGCCGTGGCTTCGAACTGTTTGACCGGATACCGCATATGACCTTCCCGGGCGGAAAGCATTTGCGGGCGCCGTTGCTGGCGCTGGGTATGGCCTGGGAGCAGATGAAAGAGGTTTTCTGATTCTGCCAGTGGGCACAACCGGTCTACTGTTGAATCTCTACCAGGCCCCAGGGCAGCGTACCGATCTTGCGTGGCTGACCACTCAGGTCGATCAGGTCCCCGTTGGAGGGCAAAATGCCCTGCAGTCCCAGGCTTCGGCCAAAATCGAGATGGGCCTGCTGATGATAGTGTTCACCGTGCACGGGCAACAGGTAGCGTGCTTTCAGCCAATCATATAGTTGACGCAGGTCTTCCTGGGGCGGATGGCCTGAGGCATGAATCGGCGCCATCTCGTCGTCGATCACAATCACCCCCTGGGCCTTCAGGCCTGCCTTGATACGGGCCAGCGCCTCTTCGTTGCCGGGGATCAGGCGTGAAGAGAACAGGACCGTATCGCCTGCTTCCAAACTCAAGTGGGGGTGATTGCCACTGGCCAGTCTGCCGAGGGCTGCCGCAGGCTCTCCCTGGCTGCCGGTGCAGATCCACAGTTGTTGTTCGCGGGGCAGGTAACCCAACTCCCATGGCGAAATAAAACCGGGCCGGGTTTCCAAATACCGTTCGGCCCGTCCGGCTGCTTGCATGGTAAGCAGGCTGCGACCCAGCAGTGCGGCATAGCGTCCGGCGTCGAAGGCAATTTCAGTCAGGCTCTGCAGGCGGGCGAGATTGCTGGCGAAACAGGTGACTATGACGCGTTGACTGCAGGGTCTGATCGCATCCTGCAGCCCGTTCTGCACCTCGGCCTCGGAGCGGCTAGCACCCCTATTGGGCGCGTTGGTGGAGTCGCCGACGATTACGTCCACGCCCTCACGACCGATGGCCTGCAACCGACCCTGGGCAGTGAGCTCTCCGACCACCGGCTTGGAGTCGAGCTTCCAGTCGCCACTGTGGTAGAGACGTTTGCCCGCCACGTCAAGAACGATGGCGTTGGACTCGGGGATCGAATGGGTGACCGGTATCCACTCAGCCTGAAAGGCGCCGATACCGACCGGTTGCAGTGGCTTGATTTCGTGCAGACGCGGCCATTTTTGTTTCGGGTCGAGCTTGTTGCGAATCAACCGGGCAGTGAACCGGGTGGCATACAGGGGGCAGTCGAGCTTTTGCCAGAGGTGGGCAACAGCGCCGATGTGATCTTCATGACCATGGGTAATCAACAATGCAGACAACTTGATGTCGTGCTGCTCGAGCGCTGCCAGGCTAGGCACCGAGACCATATTGTTGCCCCCGGGCGCAGCCGAAAGCGCAAAACCACAGTCCACTGCTATCCATTGGCCGCAGGAGCCGAACAGGTAGAAGTTGGCGCCGAACATTCCGGCCCCACCCAGTGCCAGAAAGAATGGACCGGGCTGACGATGCAGTTGGTCAAAGGTGGGGCTGGGCATTGATTCCTCCGCTGGGACATATGCATTGAGCTTAACAGCCCCGGGCGATGGCAGGCCAGCAAAGGGCCGCGCGATTGCGGCAGGATTTTTCAGGTAAGGGCCAGCCATCGGGATCACCGCTCCGGTGATAGGCAAAGAATCCGCTTCTTCCCATGGCCAATATTTCTCAGAGGCAGCACTCTTATCTATAAAAGCTATTAGAGAAAGCTATTTCATTAATTTCCTGTTTCAGCGCAGACTCCGGCTACTGAATTACAAGATCAACCAAAGGAAACAACAATCATGTCGAATGAAGCTAAATGCCCGTTTTCGAGTGGCGCTGCCAAGATGGCGGAGCTGGGCTCCAAAAACCGCGATTGGTGGCCCAACCAGCTGGACCTGAAAATTCTCCATCAGCACTCTGCGCTGTCCAATCCGATGGATGATGGTTTCGACTACGCGCAGGAATTCAAAAGTCTGGATCTGCACGCCGTTATAGACGACCTGACTGCCCTGATGACCGATTCCCAGGATTGGTGGCCGGCGGATTACGGTCATTATGGCCCGTTCTTTATTCGTATGGCCTGGCACAGTGCTGGCACCTACCGTATCCAGGACGGACGGGGTGGTAGCGGTTCAGGATCCCAGCGTTTTGCACCGCTCAACAGCTGGCCGGACAACGGCAACCTGGACAAGGCTCGTCGCCTGCTTTGGCCGATCAAGCAGAAATACGGTCGCAAGCTCTCCTGGGCTGACCTGTTTATTCTGACCGGTAACGTTGCTCTGGAAACCATGGGCTTCAAGACCTTTGGCTACGCAGGTGGCCGCGTTGATATCTGGGAACCGGAGCAGGACATCTCCTGGGGCCCGGAATCAGCGTGGATGGCTGATGAGCGTTATAGCGGCGACCGTGAGCTTGCCAATCCGCTTGCTGCCGTGCAGATGGGTCTGATCTACGTGAACCCGGAAGGCCCCAATGGCACGCCGGATCCGCTTGGGTCAGCACGGGATATCCGTGAGACCTTTGCCCGTATGGCGATGAATGACGAGGAAACCGTAGCTCTGGTTGCTGGCGGTCACACTTTCGGTAAATGCCATGGCGCTGCCGATCCGGGCCAGTACACCGGTGCTGAGCCGGAAGCTGCTGGGGTTGAAGAGCAGGGTTTCGGCTGGACCAACAGCTTTGGCAGCGGCAAGGGTGGCGAGACCATTACCAGCGGCCTGGAAGGCGCCTGGACCAATAATCCGATCCAGTGGGATAACGGCTACTTCGAAAACCTGTTTGGTTACGAGTGGGAACTGACCAAGAGCCCGGCAGGTGCCCATCAGTGGACTCCCACTGACCCGGCAGCTAAAAATGCGGTGCCCGCAGCCCATGATTCGAGCAAGCGCGAAGCACCAATGATGTCTACCGCAGATATGGCCCTGCGCATGGACCCAGCCTATGAAAAGATTTCGCGCCGTTTCATGGAAAACCCTGCAGAGCTGGCCGATGCATTTGCTCGCGCCTGGTTCAAGCTGACTCACCGCGATATGGGTCCGGTTGCACGCTATCTTGGCCCGCTGGTGCCCCAGGAAGAGCTTATATGGCAGGACCCGATCCCTGCTGTGGATCATCCGCTGGTCGACGAGCAGGATATTGCCAGCCTCAAGACAACCATCCTGGCGTCGGGCCTGTCGATCCCTGAGCTGGTGTCCACTGCATGGGCTTCAGCCTCGACGTTCCGTGGCAGCGATATGCGTGGTGGTGCCAACGGCGCGCGCATCCGTCTTGCGCCGCAGAAGGACTGGGAGGTAAATCAGCCTGAGCAACTGGCCAAAGTACTGGGCAAACTTGAGTCTATTCAGCAAGCGTTCAACCAAGGTCAATCCGGCGGCAAGCAAGTATCCCTGGCCGATCTGATTGTGTTGGGTGGCTGCGCGGCGGTTGAGTCGGCAGCAAAGCAAGCCGGACACGAAGTGACCGTGCCCTTTACACCGGGACGTACCGATGCATCGCAGGAGCAGACTGATGTCGATTCCTTCGAGCCGCTGGATCCCGTTGCTGACGGCTTCCGTAACTACGCCCGCCAGGGGTTGAAAGGCTCGGTCGCCGATTGGTTGGTTGACCGGGCGCAGTTGCTGACTCTGACCGCACCGGAAATGACCGTGCTGGTCGGTGGCCTGCGCTCATTGAATGCCAATGTTAGCCAGGCGCAGCACGGGGTCTTCACCCAGCGTCCCGGCAGTCTGAATAACGACTTTTTCGTCAACTTGCTGGATATGAACAGCAAATGGGAGAAGTCGGCTGCAGACGCCAACGTGTTGGAAGGCCGTGATCGTAAGACCGGCGAGCTGAAGTGGACAGGCACGGTCGTCGACCTGGTCTTCGGTTCCAACTCCCAGTTGCGTGCCTTGGCTGAGGTCTATGGCTCGAGCGATGCAGAGCATAAGTTTGTACGTGAGTTCGTCGCCGCCTGGGACAAGGTGATGAACCTGGATCGTTTTGATCTGAAGTAAGCTGCCCCACGGGCTCACAAGCCTGGTACGACAGAGCCTCGGGCCGATGCGGAATCTTCCGCACCGGCTCGGGGTTTTTTTTGCAGTTTCAATTCCGGCGGTTAGGACGTCCCGCGCCGCCTCGCCCGGGTATGTAGCCTTTTGATATATCTTGGCGTGGCGCCAGTGCGCTGTTACTGATTCAATTGGCTCAACAATGTGCTTTATGAGCGTAGCAATGTCCCAGTCTGCAGAGTTGATTAACCGTACATTCGAACCCGCTGATCGCTCGCGGATCATAGAGATGGCCTGGGAGGACCGCACGCCCTTTGAGGCTATCGAATCGCTCTATGGGCTGAACGAGTCGGCGGTCATTCGTCTGATGCGCCGCGAGCTAAAACCAGCGTCATTTCGCCTTTGGCGGGCCCGCGTTGGTGGCCGTGTTACCAAGCATGCGGCGCTGCGTGATCCTGCCGTCAGTCGGGCCTACTGTCCCACGCAGTACAAGCGTTGATCCACACACACCTGCTTGCGTCGCGATCAGATGCAGACTGTACCGGTGATGACTGGCTGAACCTGACCGCCCACCCAGATGGTTCCTGACTCTGACTCTATATTCACCCTGCCACGTCTACCGATGACGGTTCCCTGGCTGGCGCGATAACGCGCAGGTAACGTCCCCGCGGGAATCAGCCATTGGGCGAGGCTGGCATTCAGGCTTCCAGTGACAGGATCTTCGGCGTACTCGTCGCCCATAAATGCGCGTACTTCAACGTCTGCCTCCGCATTCGCACTGTTCCAGGGGCCTATGACGCCCAGGTTGAGCCCGCCAAGGGCTGGATAGTCTGCGCGCAGGGCCAGCACTTCCTCCCGTGATGAGAGCAGTATGCCGACCCAGCCTGGACCATTGTCTACCCAGTTACTGGCAACAATGCAGCTCTCGTCGATACCCAGCCCCCGGGCAATCTGCCGCATAGTGGCGCTGTCGACGGCGCCGCTGCGGAGCAGCGGAGGGGCAGTGAACGCCAGGTGGTTGCCGTCGTGACGAATTTCTACCAGCCCGGCTTCGCATTCCTGAACAATTCGATCCCCGCGCGGACTGCCACCCTCAGCCAGCCACACATGGCAGGAGCCAAGGGTGGGATGGCCTGCGAAGGGTAGCTCGCGTTGAGGGGTGAAGATACGCACACGATAGTCGGCCTGCGCTGTGGTTGGGCGCAGTAGGAAGGTCGTTTCGCTCAGATTGGTCCAGCGGGCGAAGGCGGCCATCTGGGCGTCGGTCAGGTCATCAGCATGGCAGACGACAGCCAGTGCGTTGCCTTCCATTGGCTTTTCGGCAAAAACATCGACCTGTTGGAAACGGAAAGAGCGGGGCATGCGGATCACCTGGTTGGGTTGCTACAGGCTTTTGATCATAGCCAGGCCGGGCGCGCAGAGTACAGGTACAGATCGCGGTTAAAACACCGAGCGCCGTTAAATTCAGGATATCAGCTTCGGTACTGGCTCGACCTGTGAAGTGCCGTCGGCCTCGCGCTGCAACAGGGCGCGCTTGCGCTCGATTCCCCAGCGGTAACCTGATAAGCCGCCATCCTGCCGGACCACTCGATGGCAGGGAATGGCAACCGCGATGGCGTTGGCTCCGCAGGCGCGGGCTACTGCGCGTGCTGCGGTGGGCTGACCGATAAGGTTGGCAACCTCTGCGTAACTCACCTTCTGGCCACACGGGATTGCCTGTAAAGCCTGCCACACGCGTTGCTGAAATGCCGTGCCGCGCACGTCGAGGGGCAAGTCGAGGCTTTTGCCGGGGGCTTCCACCAACCCAACAAGTTGTGCCACCACCCGTTCATAGTCCGCGTCGGCGCCGATCAGGCTGGCGGCGGGGAAACGCTCCTGCAGATCCCGGATCAGTTGCTCGGGCCCATCACCCAGGGTCACGCAGACGACACCCTTGGCACTGGAGGCGACCAGAATCGCGCCGAGGGAGGTGTCGCCGACCGCAAAGTGCAGCTGTTCGTTTGCGCCTCCGGCGCGGTAGCTCTTGGGCGTCATGCCGAGGGTCCTGTTTGAGTGTTGGTAGAAACCGCTTAAGGAATTGAAACCTGCAGCAAAGAGAGCCTCGGTGACGGAGTTGGCCTGGGCAAGCTCCTGTCGCAACTGCGCTTCACGCCATGCGCGGGCATATGCCTTGGGTGTTATCCCGGTGATGGCCTTGAAGGTTCGATGCAGGTGACTGGGACTCAGGCCCAACGTCTGGGCCAGGCGTTCCAGGTTCAATGGTGCCTGACTGCCTTCAAGCAGGCGACAAGCTGCAAGCACCAGTGCACTGTCGCGCTGTTGCCGCGAGGCACCGTCTGGATCGCAGCGCAGGCATGGGCGACAGCCGGTTGCCTTGGCTGCGGCGAGGGAGTCATGGAGACGCACGTTCAGGGGGTTGGCTACCCGAGAGGGGCATGACGGGCGGCAGTAGATACCGGTAGTGATTACCGAATACCAGAACAGGGAGTCCGCTCCGGGATCGCGTGCAAGCACTCGCTGCCACCGGGGATCTTCGGAAGTCTTGATGGGGGCGCAGGGATGATATTTGTGCATGGCGTTTGCAGCCGGTTGCCTGGTGTCGCTTTGATTCTAGCGATCAGGCGAGCTCGGAACATGTCATTTCTTGCTTTCAAATTGAAAGTGACTGCATCGCTCGACTATTCGTTCGGCGGTATGACCAGCACTCACCGGCGGCATGCGTGGGTGAGTGCTGGCGCAAGGGGTGGAGACCTCAACGGCTTACCACTTTCTCCGCTTCTTCTACCGGTGTGTGGCGTACATCTTCACCTTTGACCATGAAGATCACATTCTCGGCGATATTACAGGCGTGATCACCTACCCGTTCCAGCGCGCGCAAAATCCACATCACCGACATGCAGCGTGAGATATTACGGGTATCTTCCATCATGAAGGTCAGCAGGGTGCGTGTGGCGGCCTGGTATTCCTGGTCCACGCGCTTGTCTTCCTTCATGATCCGCAGCGCCTGAACCGAGTCCAGGCGGGCAAAGGCATCCAGGGCATCACGTAACATGCTCAGCACATGGTCGCCGATGTGCCGTACTTCCAGATAGCCACGGGGTGCCTGGCCTTCTTCGGAAAGCTTGATGGCAAACTTGGCGATCTTCTTGGCCTCGTCGCCCACACGCTCCAGGTCGGCGACCATCTTGATAACGGAAATCACCAGGCGCAAATCCCGCGCGGCTGGCTGACGACGGGCGATAATCAACGTCGCCTCTTCGTCGATATCCATTTCCATGCGGTCTACTTTCTTGTCCCCGGCCCGGACCGTCTCGGCCAATTGACCATCGCTGTTGATCAGCGCCTGAATAGCCTGCTCGACCTGTGATTCGACCATTCCGCCCATTTTGAGGAATTCGGTCTTGAGGTCCATCAGCTCGTCATTGAACTTGTTTGAAATGTGATCGCCGTACACTTCGTCTTTTTGATCTGTCATAACGCGTCTCCAGTGTCCAACAAGCTCAGGCTTAGCCGAAGCGACCAGTGATATAGGATTCGGTAAGGTCATGCTCCGGGGAGGTAAAAACCTTTGTGGTTTCGTTCACTTCCACCAGGTGCCCCATGTGGAAGTAAGCGGTGCGATGGGAAACTCGCGCGGCCTGCTGCATGGAATGCGTGACAATAACGATGGTGTAACTTTCCGACATTTCAGCGATTAATTCTTCTACTTTCGCTGTGGCGATCGGGTCAAGGGCAGAGCAGGGTTCATCCATGAGAATGACCTCTGGGCTCACCGCAATGGCGCGGGCAATGCACAGCCGTTGCTGCTGACCACCAGACATGCCGGTTGCCATGTCGTGGAGCCGGTCCTTGGCCTCCTCCCACAAGCCAGCCTTGCGCAGACTGCTTTCAACAATTTCGTCCAGATCGGCCTTGCGATTTGCCAGCCCGTGAATGCGCGGGCCATAGGCGACGTTATCGTAGATGGACTTGGGGAACGGATTAGGCTTCTGGAACACCATGCCCACGCGAGCACGCAGCTCCACCACGTCGTTCCTGGAATGATAGATGTCTTCGCCGTCCAGCAGCAGATCACCCTTGACCTGGCAGATGGCGATACTGTCATTCATGCGATTGAGGCAGCGTAAAAAGGTCGACTTGCCGCAACCGGAAGGTCCGATAAAGGAAATCACCTCATTGCGGGCGATATCAATGCTGATGTCCTTGATCGCACGGTTTTCCCCGTAGAAGACCTCGACGTTACGCAGCTTGAACTTGGGGTTCTCCGAGTACGGCATCCCAACGGTCTTGCCTTCGACGATCGGTGCGTCCTGGGCTGTGCTCTTGGCTTCGGGTTGCGCTTGAGCGCGCTCCTGCAATGCGACTTCATCGGCTGCAGTGCGTGAATTGATAGTAGTCATATAGATCTCCTTTACCACCGGCGCTCAAGGCGTTTGCGAAGCCAGATGGCTATTGCGTTCATAGTTATCATGAAAGTAAGCAGAACCATGATGCCGGCGGATGCCAGCTCAACAAATCCCTGTTCCGAACTGCTGGCCCACAGGTAGATCTGGACCGGAAGTACGGTTGCGGAATCAAAAAAGCCTTCAGGCACATCGACAATAAAGGCCACCATTCCGATCAGCAGCAGAGGGGCTGTTTCGCCCAGCGCCTGTGCCATACCGATGATGGATCCTGTCAGCATGCCAGGCATTGCCAGCGGTATGACGTGATGCAATACCACCTGCATCTTCGATGCGCCAATGCCTTCGGCTGCCTCGCGGATGGATGGCGGAACACTCTTGATCGCCGCACGGCTGGAAATGATGATGGTCGGCAGGGTCATCAATGCCAATACCAGACCCCCGACCACCGGTACCGAGCGTGGCATGCCGAACAGACCGATAAAGACCGCCAGACCGAGCAGGCCAAAGATGATGGAAGGTACCGCCGCCAGATTGTTGATATTCACTTCGATAAAGTCGGTGAACTTGTTCTGCGGAGCGAACTCCTCGAGGTAAACCGCCGCGGCTATACCCATGGGGAAGGAGATCGCCAGGGTAACCAGCATGGTCAACAGGGACCCGACGATGGCTCCGAGGATGCCGGCGCTTCCGGGATCACGGGAATCGCCACGGCTGAACAGCGTATCGTTGAAGCTGGTATTGATTACACCCTCTTCCATCAGCAGATTGACCCACTGCTGTTGCTGCTCGGAGAGTCGGATGCTGTAGCGTGGATTGTCAGCGTGCTTGACGAAAACTGATACCTGATCATGGGCCTGAAACACAAAGGTCTCAGTCGTGTTCAGCAGTTCGGGATTGGCGCGCAGGCGATCGCTGATATCGTTGGCCGCGTAGTTGCCCACCAGGCCCTTCAGCTCACGCTTCTGTGCCGCACTCTGGGCGCCCGGTATCAGCTCTTCCAGTGCGGTTATGATCGGCGCAGTAAAGTCCGCCATCGCCCGCTGATCTTCATCAGTAGGGTCGGTCAGATACATCTGCTCCGAATCCAATCGCACATCCAGGGTTATCGTGGTTTTGATAAAACCCGTATGACCCTTATTGATGATGTCAGCAAAGAGAATGAACAGCGATGCGAGGGCAATGAAAATTGCCACCATGCCGTAGACCCGAAACCGGCGCTCCTTGCGGTAGCGCTTCTTCAGGGAGTGGCGGACGATCTCCGCCTGAGAACGTTGATCAGTCATACTGTTCCCTATATTTGCGGACGATTTTGAGGGCCACTACGTTGAGTGCCAGCGTGACGATAAACAGCAGTGCGCCAAGCGCAAAGGCAGACAGGGTTTTAGCGCTGTCGAACTCCTGGTCACCTACCAGCAAGGTAGCGATCTGAACGGTTACGGTAGTCACTGACTCCAGCGGGTTGGCCGTGAGGTTGGCTGCCAGGCCAGCAGCCATGACCACGATCATTGTCTCGCCGATTGCGCGCGAGGCCGCCAGCAGGATGCCGCCAATGATGCCGGGAAGCGCTGCCGGAAAGATAACCTTCTTCATCGTTTCTGACTGGGTTGCGCCCAGTGCCAGCGATCCATCGCGCATCGCCTGCGGTACGGCGTTGATAACGTCGTCAGACAGTGATGAGACAAAGGGAATGATCATGATGCCCATCACCAGGCCAGCGGCCAGAGCGCTCTGTGAGGAAGCTTCAAGGCCAACAATGCTGGCAAGATCGCGAATGAAAGGCGCCACGGTAAGAGCAGCAAAAAAGCCGTAGACCACGGTAGGTACGCCTGCGAGCATTTCCATCAACGGCTTGATAATCGACCGTGCGCGTTTGCTCGCATATTCCGACAGGTACACCGCAGACAGCAATCCGGTTGGCACTGCGACCAAAAGTGCAATGGCCGAAATCAGCAAGGTACCGGTAAACAGTGGAATAACACCGAACGCACCTTCTGACCCGACCTGGTCCGCCCGCAAGGCAGTCTGCGGACTCCAGCTGGTGCTGAACAGAAAGTCAGAAATGGGCACCTTCTCGAAAAAGCGCAGGGTTTCGAACATGACCGAGAAAACGATGCCTGCCGTGGTTAGCACGGCAACCGCGGCGCAGCAAAAAAAGCTCCAGCGCAGCGCTCGCTCTACGTTTTCCCGTGCATTGATATGCGGAACCACGCGGGTCCAGGCAAAGGCGGCACCGAGTACGGCAATGAGCACGACCAGAATTGCCTTGAAGCTTGCACTGCGCTCGCGTAACGCTTCGAGAACGTTGGCGGCGGCGGCGATATGCTCCGGTACGACAGAGGCGTCAAGCTTGCCGGCGGCGACGTTGCTGATCTGGGAAAGCACCAGGCTGGCTCTTCCCGCAGATTCGGGCCAGACTTCCTGGGGCATGGAAGCGATGACCAGACCTTGAATTACCTTACCTTCAAAGGCTGCCCATACTGCCAGTACGATCAGCGCGGGGATCGCACACCAGAGTGCCGCCCGCGCCGCATAATAAAAGGGTAGTGCCTTGAGATTGCGAATGCCACCAAGTGGTTCGGCCACCGCCCTTGAACGCATTAGCGCCAGGCTGTAAGCGATGGGGGTAAGCACCACAATCAGTAGCAAAAGATGGGCCGTTTGCATAACAGTCTCTGTATTGATGGCGTGATCTGGTTAGCTGTGGCGGTCAGTCTGCCAGTTTGCTAAATAAAAAATAACTACGCAAAACGTAATAAAAGAACGCGGGCCAGCACAGCCCGCGTTCTTCTCTGTCATCCCTGACGCTTCCAGTTGGAAGTAATTACAGCTCGTTACCAGTCATTGGCTTCTGCTCTTTGACTGCCTTGGCGACGGTCATACGAGTTTCGCGCAGATTGGGAACCAGGCCAACATCAACCAGATAGCCGTTGTCACCCCAGGCACCTTCGCTGGTGAACTCGGAGACGTATTCCTGGATACCCGGAATAACACCTACGTGAGCGTTCTTGACGTAGAAGAACAGTGAGCGGGCTACCGGATACTCTTCGTTGGAGATAGTCTCAGGCGTCGGAGTGACACCGTCTACCGTGACAGCGTGGACCTGGCCTTCATTTTCCATCAGGAAGCTGTAGCCGAAGATACCCATGGTGCTCTTGTCCTGAGCCAGGCGCTGAACGATCAGGTTGTCGTTTTCACCGGCTTCAACGAAGGGACCGTCTTCACGCATGCTGTGGCAAGCGGTCTTGAAGGCGTCTTCTTCCATTTCCTTGATAAAGCTGAAGCTTTTGCAGCCGCCTTCCATCGCGATTTCTACGAAGGCATCACGGGTACCGGACGTGGGAGGTGGCCCCATGACGTTGATAGCCATGTCTGGCAGGCTGGCGTCGATCTCGCTCCACTTCATGTAGGGGTTGGCAACCAGTTTGTCGCCGCCCTTGGGATCCGGGACGCTCTTGGCCAGAGCCAGGTAGACCTGCTCGAGGCTCAGGTTCAGCTTGTCTGTTTCGTTGGACTGGGCAATTACAATGCCGTCAGCGCCGATACGTACTTCAGTGATGCTTTCAACGCCGTTGGATTGGCAGTTGTCAAATTCACTTTTCTTCATGCGGCGTGAAGAGTTGGTGATATCCGGATACTGGGTACCAACGCCTTCACAGAACAGCTTAAGACCGCCGCCGGAACCGGTAGACTCGAGTTTGGGAGTCGGGAAGTCAGTGTTACGGCCAAAACGCTCGGCAACAACGGTTGCGAACGGGTAAACAGTGGACGAGCCAACGATGTTGATAGTGTCGCGAGCCATGGCCGGAGCCGATACGGCGGCGATGCTGACTGCCAGGGCCGCAGTGGTAAGAGCTGTCTTCAGTTTCATCACTTGAGTCTCCATTAAGACGTTATATACCGGGTTTGCTTTGCCGATGTGTGAACAGTAATGGCTCTGTGTGACAGCTTTGTTACAGCGGTTGAAATAGTGATGGTGTTTTGCCAGACCGGCAGTAATTGTTAAAAACAGGGCCTGGTTAACCGAAAAACCAATAGCAGACGCCGATGGCTGTAAGCATACCGGCCAGATCTGCCAGCAGAGCACAGCCCAGTCCATGGCGTATGCGGGTTATACCAACGGCGCCGAAATACACCGCAATCACGTAAAACGTCGTTTCGGTGCTGCCCTGGAATGTCGCAGACAATAATGCGGGGAAGCTGTCTACGCCAAAGTTGTCCATGGTTTCGATCATCATGGCTCGGGCACCGCTGCCGGAAAGAGGTTTTATGAGCGCGGTAGGCAAAGCGTCGATAAACCGGGTATCCCAGCCCAGCCCCTCTGCCACCCAGCGCACCCCGTCGAGTCCCGCATCGAGTACGCCGCTGGCTCGCAAAGCGCCGACTGCAACCAGCATGGCGACCAGGTACGGCAACAGGGAAATGGTGAAACTGAAGCCCTCCTTGGCGCCCTCTATGAAGGTGTCATAGACATTGACCTTGCGCAGCGCGCCAATCACCAGAAAAGCGATCACGATTCCGAACAGGGTTAGATTGCCCACCAGGCTTGAGGTGGCCGCCAATGCCTGTGCCGACATCCCCGCCAATGCGGTGAGCAGAAGTCCGAGTGCCAGACCGCCACCCAGCAGGTACGCGAGCACCACCGGGTGCCACAACTTCAATCGTTGCATGAAAGCAACGCTGAACAATCCGACCAGACTCGATGCGGTGGTGGCGAGCAGTATGGGTAGAAAGACCGCAGTCGGTTCCGCTGCGCCTTGCTGGGCGCGGTACATGAATATGGTTACCGGCAGCAGGGTAAGCGATGACGAGTTGAGTACCAGAAAAAGAATCTGTGCATTGCTGGCGGTGTTGGGGGTGGTGTTGAGGCTCTGCAGCGAGTGCATGGCCTTGATGCCGATCGGTGTGGCTGCGTTGTCCAGGCCGAGAATGTTGGCCGCAAAATTCATGCTTATGTGGCCCAGGGCGGGATGACCGCTGGGTACCTCGGGCATCAGCCGGCGAAACAGCGGATCAAGCACGCGGGCCAGCACGCGGATTAGCCCGGCCTTCTCTGCAATGGCGAGAAAACCTAGCCAGAGGGTCATGGTGCCGACCAGCACCAGAATGATCTCGACGCTGAGGCGCGCCATTTCAAACAGCGAGGCTACCAGCCGGCTGAAGACCTCGGCGTCTCCCATGCCCAACCATTGCCAGAGCGCTGCGGCGAAGGCAGCCAGAAAGAAGCTTAGCCAGATTCCGTTAAGCATCATGCAGCCTGCTGAGTCGTTTGCCGATCATGGCTGGACAGCCTCGGGATTGGGTTTGGTGACCGGGCTGGCGATTCTGCACGGGGGCAGTTGGTTCGTGGTGGGCGATGTCTGCGGACGGCACCAGAGGGGTGAACGCATCGATTCAGGCACCAGAGTGGCAAGAATTGCCGCTGTTTGCGCATCAGGCTGGCCATCGAACCGGTTCGGCCGAAAGCGCATCTGGAAGGCTGCCAGCACATTGGTTGTGGTTTTGATCTGTTGTGGATCAGGCTCGAGGCCATAGCCAAAACGGACCAGCGCTTCGGCGAACCATTCCAGCGGGGGCGCCTGGCCTGCCAGCTCTGCCTGGACTCGAGCTACCTTTTCGGCATCAGGCCAGATTGATACGCCAGAGGCTGCAAGGCGCTGCCAGGGGAACAGCGGGCCAGGGTCCACTTTGCGCTGCGGGGCTATATCGCTGTGGCCCAGTACCCGGTCAGGACTAAGTTTATGACGCTTCAGCAGGTCCTGCAGCAATGGTATCAGCGCGTTGATCTGCTCCTCTGGCCAGGGGTGCCAGAGTCGACCCTGCGCGGTATCGGTATAGCCCGGATGAACGATTTCGATACCGATTGAACTGGCGTTTAACCAGGTTCGTCCCTGCCAGCTACTGTCGCCCGCATGCCATGCGCGATGTTCTTCGTCGACCAGGCGGTAAGTGGTGGGTTTTTCGCTGATCAGGTAATGACTGCTAACCGAGCCATGGGTCAGGTGTTGCAGGGCACGGTCGAAGCCGGATGAGGTGTAATGCACAACAATGTACTGCACGCGACTGTCGTGATTTGCCGAAGTGTAGCGGGTGTCTATTTCCAGGCTGCGGGTACATCCGCCGAGGGTTAACAGCAGGCACAGACAAAGAAATGGGGGCGCACGGCGCAGCATGGTCGAAGGCTCTGCTTGTCAAAAGCAGCAGCCTAGCATGCCGCTTCACGGGTTGCAGCGTATCAGTGCCGTGGTGTCTGGGGCTGACGGGTCTGGCCCTGAAAATCACTGCGCCATGGTTTGCCCTGGCAGTGTGAGCGGTTGGGGCAATCGGCCTGGCAGCCGCGGCAGGGCAATGTGGGGTATGTAGGCTGTTTCACGGTGTCTTCCCATGGCAATTAATAGTTATGCACATTATCATCTTTGTATCGATTTGGTATAGGTGTGCCCGTATATGACTAGCCTGCTGTGGTTCAAACAGGATTTACGCGTAGACGATAACCCGGTTCTGGCTGCCGCGATGCAGGCCACGGATTGTCTCCCGGTCTATTGTATTGATCCCCGATGGTTTCAACCCGATGGCCGTGGGCTCTTGCCCTGCGGCCCGCGGCGGGCACAGTTTATTCTGGAAAGTCTCGCGGATTTGCAGCGTACCCTGCGGATCAAGGGTTCGGATCTGCTGGTGCTGCAGGGAGAGCCGGAGCAAGTGCTGCCCTCGCTGTGTGTGGATATGGATGTTCAGGCTGTTTATGCCCACGCCGAGCATGCTCCGGATGAGCAGGCTTTGATGGCCAGGCTAAAACAGGCTTTGCCCCATGACGTGGATCTGCATGTGTTGGAGAGCAATGCGCTATTTGATCCAGCTGACCTGCCCTTTTCTCTGGAGGCTATGCCCGGCGTATTTACCCGTTTTCGTAACAAGATAGAAAAGCATACACCAGCTCATACGCCATTGCCTTTGAGCGCTGGCATGGCGCCGCTCCCGATGGGTGCACTGGATCTGATGCGGGGTTTGCCTGAGCTGCTGGATCTGGGTCTGCAAGCCTGCCCGGCAGAGCCTCGGTCTGCCCTCCCCGAGGGGCCTGGAGAGACATCAGGCCGGGCATGGCTGGATGATTATCTATGGGACAGCCAGTCGGTAAGGCATTACAAGGAAACCCGAAACGGGCTGCTGGGCAAGCATTTCTCATCGAAACTATCGAGCTGGCTTACCCATGGATGCCTTTCACCGCGCCGGGTTATGCATGAATTGCGCGAGCATGAGGCGGTACACGGCGCCAACGATTCGACCTACTGGCTGTGGTTCGAATTGCTCTGGCGGGAGTTTTTTCGACTCAGCCTGCGGTTACACGGCTCCGCCTTTTTCCATTTCGGCGGTTTGCAGAACGGGACCCCTCCGCGCGGCGCGGATCAACGCTGGTTGGACTGGCGCGGGGGTAATACCGGTCAGCCGTTCGTCGACGCTTGCCTTCGAGAGCTGAATGCCAGTGGCTTTCTCTCCAACCGTGGACGTCAGATCGCCGCGAGTTATCTGATACACGATTTGCAGCAGGATTGGCGTCTGGGTGCTGCATGGTTCGAGCAGCAGCTGATTGATTACGATGCCGCCAGTAACTGGGGTAACTGGGCCTATATCGCCGGGGTTGGACACGACCCGAGGGGAGGCAGGGCCTTTAACGTGGCCATGCAGGCCGAGCGGCATGATCCGGACGGTAAATACGTTGAGACCTGGGCTCGGTAATGCCGTTCAGTCGGCCTGGACCAGGCGGTTACGTCCACCGTCCTTCGCGCGGTACATCGCCTGATCCGCTCGTTCGAAGACCTTATCCAGTGAATCGCCCTGGCGGAAGTCGGTGAAGCCGATAGAAATCGTGATGGTGACGCGCTCTTTCTTGAAATGGAACGGGCTTCCCTCGATACCTGCGCGCAGTTCTTCCAGCACCATTGCCGCCTGGTCAACGCCGGTGCCTGGCATGAGTACGACAAACTCTTCGCCGCCGAACCGCCCTATGAAGTCTGATTTTCGCAGGCGCCGCGACAATTGCTGGGCAATCAGCCTCAACACCTTGTCCCCAGCCAGATGGCCGAATTGATCGTTGACGCGCTTGAAGTAATCTACATCCAGTACGACCAGAAGTAGCTGGCCACCGTATCGTTGCCAGCGCTCGTATTCTTCGTTCATCCGCTTTTGCAGCCCGGCCCGGTTGGGTAATCCGGTCAAGGCGTCAATCATTGCCAGCTTGCGCTGATCTTCCAGGTGGTTGCGGAAGGTAGTCGCCTCGACTTCCATCGCCGCAATACGCTCGACCATGGACTCCAGTCGTCCCGCGACCTGCTGTTCACGGTCCATATGCAAGGTGCGCGACTGCTCGACATTCACCAGCAATGAGTCCAGCTGGCTTTGTACATTGGCTTTCAGTGTTTCCAGGTCGGTGGCGGAGCTGACTTCTCCGTGCAGGTCCTGGACCTGATCGCGAATGGTGCCATCAAGTACCCTGCCCACCTCCAGTGATCCGGTATAGGCTTCGTGGGCTTCTTCGAGGTTGCCCTGGAACTGGGCCAGACGGCTGTTGAGTTGCTTCAGATACAGCTCGAAATCCTGCTGACGACTTTGTTGGCTGCCCAGCACCAGGAGCGCTAGCTCATCAAGTGATGCTGCCAGTTCATACCAATTCAAACCGCCAGCGATACGCTCACGCAGTTGCTCGGCCTGCAGGCGCTGGCTTTCCAGTACCTGAAGCTCTGAGATCAAGTTGAGCAGGATTGTTTCGATGTGAGCTGCGGCCTTGGAATAGTGCTGTTCTTCACCGGCGAGGCTACCTACTACTGCGCTTTCCTCAGGTTTTTCAGTCTTGTCCTCGATAATCGCTTGCGCCGCGGGCAGCTCGGGGATCAGGCCATCAGGTTCCGATTTGAGTACCGGTGGTGCTGGAGGCTCGAGGATAATCGGCTTAGCTGTTTCTGGTGGTTCCGGTGGTTCTGACGTTTCTAGTGCTTCTGGTTCCTCGGGCGTTTTCTTTGCATCCCGTGCGCTGGCTGAGCCGAATAACCGTGATAACAGCCCGGATGGCGCCTCACCGGGTGCGGTATTCAGTACCTGGGCCTGGGAGCTGACGATGTCGGCAATGAGGGCCTCCATCGTCGAAGCGTATTCGATAGGCGTGTTCAAGCGCTGGGCAAGATCCTTGAGACTGGCACCGATATCGCCTGCCAATCTACGTTGCTGCAGTTGCTTGACCAGTGCGCGTAACGATGCACTGATATTGCGCATGCGTTCTTCCCGGGCGCTGTCAGCTGCCAGCACGGCTCTTTCGAGCCCCGGCATCAGCTCGGTCAGTAGATGGGGGGCGGCATCGTTGCGCAAGGCGTTACGGAGTTCTTTCAAGCGTTTATCGAGCAGCGGATCGAGTCCGTCCGCTGCGATACTCACGCGCACCAAGCCACGCTTGAGCAGTTCCTGCTGATCAGTGCCCTCCGCAGGCGACTTCGTGTCTGCGCTGCCGGATTGCCGGGAGGTCTTGCTGGAATCGATCATGAGTGCTCCTGCACACGGTGATACAGAAGATTATATAGAAAAGGGGGCGTCTGGCCAGAACCTGATTGAATCAGCTATCTGAGGGCTTGCAGTCAGAGGCGCAAATGCCCGGCGGGAGGCGTATGTGCATTGCGACGGGTAAGTGGTCGGAAATAGGATGGGCGAGCACATCGACTTTTTCGATGCTGAGACTGGAGCTGATCAGGATGTGATCAAGTACCCGGGCAGGTTTCCAGCTGGGGTATGTGCCGGGTAGCTCAGCGGTGTGCAATTTGCTGCCCTTGAGCGGAGAGTGATCGAGCAGATCCTCCGCGTGGGTATTCATGTCACCCATGAGCACTACGTGCTGGTGATCAGCGATGCGGTCCCGAATATAGGCCAGTTGATTTGCCCTGCCTTTGGTGCTGAGCGCGAGGTGCATCATGACCACGAGAAGCGAGTTCTGCCCTTCGCCGAAGCTGGTCAATATGGCGCCGCGGCCTGGCAGAATACCCGGGAGCTTGTGATCTTCAAGGTAGTCAGGCGCAAACCGGCTGAGCAAACCATTGGAGTGTTGAGCAAAACGCCCCAGGTTACGATTCAGCTGTTGATACCAGAAGGGGAATTGACCTTCGCGGGCCAGGTGTTCGACCTGGTTGACGTAGCCTGACCGAATACTGCCGCCATCGACTTCCTGCAGTGCGACCAGATCAAAGTCGCTCAGCACCCGGCCGATTTGTCCGAGCACATTGTGTCTACCCGTGGCCGGCAACAGGTGTTGCCAGCCACGCGTGAGGTAGTGATGGTATTTCTGGGTATTGATGCCTACCTGAATGTTGAAGCTCAGGAGTTTGAGCACTTCAGGCAGGCCAACCGTTCCTGCCGGGCACAGATCGTTGGTCTGCAGGTTACCCGGTAGCATCTGGCCATGCAGAGAACGTCTGCGGGTTTTGTTGGCAGGTCCGGTCTTGGGCATGCCTTAGCGTGCCTGGCGCTCTTGATCGACCAAGTAGTCCGCCGCCTCAAGCATGCCATCGAAGCCGCCTACCATACCGCCCTCGATCCGGTATTTGCCGTTCACAATCAAGGTTGGAACGCCGGTGGCCCGGTAAGCCTTGGCCAGACGACCTGCCTCGGACATTTTGCTGCGCACACCGAACGACGCCCAGGCTTTATTAAATTCCTCGGCATTGATGCCGTACGGCTCAAGGAACTCGATCATCTCGTCCTCGTTGGCCAGACTCAGCTTCTCAACATGGATCGCATTGAAAATGGCCTTGTGAGTTTCTTCCAGCTTGCCCAGGCTCTGAACTGTGTAGAAAAGTTGTGCATGGGTGTTCCATACACCGCCGAACACGGCCGGAACCTCACGGAAGTTCACATCTTCAGCCAATGTCTTTTTCCACTCCTGAAGTACTGGCTCGAACTGGAAGCAGTGGCCGCAGCCGTACCAGAACAACTCGGCTATTTCGATTTTGTCAGGATCCTGAGTGGGTGCTGGCGTGGTGAGTTCGATGTAATGTTCGCCGGCCTTGAACTCGGCTGGTGCCATCAATGCCTGAGCTTGAACAGCAGTGAAGCTGCCGAGCAGCCAAACCAGTGTTGCGGTCATCAATACGCGCATGTTTTCTTCCCTAACGAGTTTTATCTTGGAGCTGATCCATATGTGACAGATCAACCAGTAAAAAATTCACTACGAGCCAGATTATAGCGGCCAGCAAAAAGGGTGACCTAAGCCACCCTTGAAGTGAAGCAGGGGACATACCCTGCAACATAAAGGATCTAGCGCAGACCCTGAATGTAGTTGGCAACAGCTTCAATGTCCTTGTTGCTGAGACGACCGGCGATGGTACGCATGATCATGGCTTCGCCATCATTGGTGCGCTCTCCCTCGCGGAAGTTGGTCAATTGCTTGGCAGTGTAGGCTGCATGCTGACCAGCAAGGCGTGGAAAGCCAGCAGGATCGTTGCCCTTGCCGGTTGGCGAGTGGCAACCAGTGCATGCCGGCAGCCCGGTAGCCAAGTCACCACCGCGGAAGATTTCTTCGCCACGGACAGCAAGATCCGCGTCGGCAACACCCATCGCGGGAACCTGTGCGTCGTAGAAAGCAGCGATATCACGCAGATCCTGTTCACTCAGCGGATCCAGGATGCCGGTCATTTCGACAATGACCCGACGACCTTCCTTGACGTCCATCAACTGCTTGTACAGATACTTCTCGCCCAGACCAGCAAGCTTGGGGAAGTTGGGCATGGCGCTGTTGCCATCGGCGCCGTGGCAGGCGGCGCAGGTGGCCACTTTGCCTTCACCGGCTTCAGCGTTACCCTGCATTGCATGGACCGAACCGGCCATACCGAGAGATAACACCAGACTAACGAGTAATTTATTCATCGGCTAATCCAATTACGGCTGAAAGAGGGGCTTGGTCTGTTCTTCCGGCGTTTACGCCGTGTTATGTGGAACAGCCTGCCTCGTTTATCCCGAAGACAACACCTGAAACTGCACTTCGCACCTGGTGGTCCATGCTATCCGTCGCCTCAAGGCGACGCAACGTCCATAATGTCGCAGTAAGCTTTCGCGATATAAAACCGCAGCAGTATATACTAAGGTAATGGTCAAGGTGAATGTCATCGGCCACTCGACAGTAGCATAACGGATCTTCCCATGCCCTTAGCAACACCCCTTGTATCTCTTTGTCAGCAAGCCACCTTCATTAAAAGTGCCAGCCAGGTAGAGCAGTGTCCCCTGGATCGGGGCTATGAGGTCGCTTTTGCCGGTCGCTCGAACGCGGGCAAATCCAGCGCCCTGAACACGCTGACCCATGCACGTCTGGCGCGTACCTCGAAAACGCCGGGTCGTACGCAACTGATCAACTTTTTTGCCCTGGATGAGCAGCGGCGCCTGGTGGACCTGCCGGGTTATGGCTACGCCAAGGTGCCCCTGGCGCTGAAGGAGCATTGGAAGGAGCACCTGGATGCCTATCTGACCGGGCGTGACTCCCTGGCCGGATTGGTATTGGTGATGGATATTCGCCATCCGCTATCGGATTTTGATCGAATGATGCTCGAGTGGAGTGATGTGACCGGCTTGCCCGCGCATATTCTGCTCAGCAAGGCGGACAAACTGGCCTATGGCGCGGCCAAGAATGTACTGCTCAAGGTGCAAACCATCGTGCGCAAGGAGTACGGTAATCGCGCCACTGTGCAGCTGTTTTCCGCGCCCAAGCGTCAGGGGCTGGAGGAGGCCTACGGGATTCTGGAAAGCTGGCTGTTCGTTGAAGATGAGCCCGAAGATGATCAGCTTACTGATCTGCCCGAAGACGAGCATAAAGACTGACACGCTGAATGACAGGCAAAAAAAACCCCGGATCTCTTATGGGGAGGAAAGATCCGGGATTCAAGCATCGGGCTGTGCTAGGGAAAGACCGCCCGACGTTCTGCCAACACTAAATCACATCTAGGAAGACGAAAGGCTTGACTGGCCATTCACAGGATCTGACCAGTCTGGGATTTGTTTAGTTCCGGCACCTTTCAGCAAAATCCCGATTATTTTCGCTCAGTGCGCTTCGTCCCAGTTTTTGCCCACACCCACGTCAACAACGAGGGGCACATCCAGGGATGCCGCGCCTGCCATATGTTGCTTGAGTCCTGTACTCACCTGATCGATAAGGTCTTCGCGCACTTCCAGGACCAGTTCGTCGTGCACCTGCATGACAACCCGTGCATCCAGGCCAGTGTCGCGGAGCCAGTTATCCACGGTTACCATCGCGCGCTTGATGATGTCAGCGGCCGTACCCTGCATCGGCGCGTTGATGGCTGTACGTTCCGCGCCCTTGCGCATGGCCTGATTCTTGGCGTGTATTTCCGGTAGATACAGGCGGCGACCAAACAGGGTTTCCACATAGCCTTGCTCTCCAGCCTGGGCGCGGGTGCGCTCCATGTAGGCGAGCACGCCGGGGTAGCGGGTGAAGTAGCGGTCGATATAGGCCTGGGCCTGCTTGCGGTCGACATCGATCTGTTTTGCCAGGCCGAAGGCACTCATGCCATAGATCAGACCGAAGTTGATCGCCTTGGCGCTGCGCCGCTGATCCGCCGAGACGGCCTCGAGTTCCACGCCAAATACTTCCGCGGCTGTCGCCTTGTGCACGTCTAGGTCGTGGCGGAAAGCGTGCAGCAAACCCTCGTCCTGGGCCAGGTGAGCCATGATGCGCAGTTCGATCTGCGAGTAATCGGCGGCCATCAGTTTGTAACCCGCCGGCGCAATGAACGCCTGGCGGATACGTCGACCTTCGGCGCTGCGAATTGGAATATTCTGCAAATTCGGGTCAGATGAGGACAGCCGGCCTGTGGCAGTGACAGCCTGGTGGTAACTGGTGTGAATGCGGCCGGTTCGCGGATTGATCTGCTCGGGAAGCCGGTCGGTGTAGGTGCTCTTGAGCTTGCTTACCGTGCGATATTGCATGATGACCTGGGGCAGCGGGTAGCCTTGCTCGGCCAGCTCAGCCAGCACCGCCTCGGCGGTCGACGGTTGACCCTTGGCGGTCTTGGAGATGACTGGTATACCCTGTTTCTCGTACAGGATGACGCCCAGCTGTTTGGGTGAGCCGAGGTTGAACTCTTCTCCGGCAAGCTCAAACGCTTCTCGCTCCAGTGCGACCATTTTCTCGCCCAGTTCGCGGCTCTGAACCCCCAGCAACTGGGCATCCACCAGCGTGCCGCAGCGTTCAATGTCGGCCAGCACCGGCACCAGCGGCATCTCGATATCCTGCAGCACACTGGCGACGGATGGCTGTTCGGCCAGTTTGGCCCAGAGTGTCTGATGCAGGCGCAGGGTGACATCGGCATCTTCTGCGGCGTAGGGCGCTGCCTGCTCGAGAGCGATCTGGTCGAAAGTCAGCTGCTTGGCACCCTTGCCGGCAATATCTTCAAAACGGGTTGTGCCATGGCCCAGGTATTTCAGCGCCAGGCTGTCCATATCGTGCCGCGTGGCGGTGGAGTCCAGCACATAGGACTCGAGCATGGTGTCGAAGGCGACGCCGCGCACGCGGATGTCATAGTGAGCAAGCACGTTGATATCGTATTTGGCATGCTGGGCGACCTTGGGTTTGTCGATATCTTCCAGCAGCGGCTTGAGGGCGGCCAGCACCTGGTCGCGATCAAGCTGTTCGGGTACGCCCATATAGCTGTGACGCAGCGGTATGTATGCGGCTTCGTGGGGGCTGACCGCCAGCGAGACGCCAACCAGCTCGGCGAGTTGCGCGTGGACGCTGGTTGTTTCGGTGTCAAAGGCAAACAGTGGCGCGGCCTTGAGCTTGCTCAGCCAGCGTTCGAAGTCTTCCCAGGCAAGGATGGTTTCATAGCTGGCTTCGGCAGTCTCCATCTGGTCAGGCGCTGCTCGCGCGACACCCTCTGCCTTCTCTTCGCGCAGCAGATCATCCAGCCAGTTCTTGAACTCCAGCTCCTGATAGAGGGTCTTCAACGCCTCGCGGTCGGGCTCGCCCGGCATCAGCGCGTCAGCGCGCAGCTCAAGTTCGACATCTATCTTGATGGTCGCCAACTGATAGGAGAGATAGGCCATCTCCTTATGCTCCAGCAGCTTCTCGGGGAGCTTCTTGGCTCCACGGATCGGCAGCTCGGGTACCTTGTCGAGGTTGGCGTAGATCAGGTCCAGTCCGCCACCGATACCGGCGACCAGGCCAACAGCGGTCTTCTCGCCAACCCCGGGGACACCCGGAATATTGTCTGATTTGTCGCCCATCAGCGCGAGAAAATCGATGATGCACTCGGGGCCCACGCCGAACTTTTCCTTTACCCCGGCAATATCGAGCACGGTTCCGCTCATGGTGTTGACCAGTGTGATGTGCTCGTCCACCAGTTGCGCCATGTCCTTGTCGCCGGTGGAAATCACCACAGGGCAGCCCGCTGCGGCACTCTGGCGGGCCAGTGTGCCGATAACATCGTCTGCCTCGACGCCATCCACGCAGAGTAGCGGCAGGCCCAGAGCCCTGACACTGGCGTGCAAGGGTTCGATCTGTACGCGCAGATCGTCAGGCATCGGCGGACGCTGGGACTTGTAGTCCTCGAAGAGGTCATCGCGGAAGGTCTTGCCCTTGGCGTCGAATACGACCGCAAAAGGGCTGTCCGGATACTGCCGGCGCAAACTGTTGAGCATATTGAGCACGCCCTTGACCGCTCCGGTGGGTTTCCCGGTAGAGGTCATCAATGGCGGCAGCGCGTGGAATGCCCGGTATAGGTAGGAGGAACCATCTACCAGAACGAGGGGGGCTTGATCAGTCATGCTTCAGGTCAACTTCCCATGGCTAAAAGAGGCTAGAATGAAGGGGTAAAATCATCAAGGGACAAGACTATCATGATACGCATACTTGGCCGTGCATTGGCCGTTACCGGGTTGGTACTCACTATTGGCTCGACCGCTCTGGCCCAGGAGGCTCTGACGGGCGAACCCGAAGTCGTTATCCGTCAGGAGGGTGATCGCACGGTAGAGGAATACCGGGTCAACGGATTTCTTTATGCTATCAAGGTGATACCCAATAGCGGAGTGCCCTACTTTCTGGTTGCAGTGGATGACGAGGGCAATTTCATGCGCTCGGATCAACCTGAAGGTATGCGCATACCGTCCTGGAAGATCTTTGAATGGTAGGCTGACCTGATGTCTGTATTCACGCCCCTCAGTCAGAACGAGCTGAGCGCCTTTCTCAAGCCCTTCGAACTCGGCCGGCTGGTGGCGTTCGAAGGTATTGCTGCAGGCACTGAGAACAGTAATTTTTTCGTTAGCTGCGAGCAGGGCGAGTTTGTACTTACGCTGGTCGAGCGCGGTCCTGTGGATGAGCTGCCGTTCTTTGTCAGTCTGCTCGATTGTCTGCATGCGGCTGATCTACCGGTACCCTTTGCTGTACCGGATCAGCTGGACCGCAAGCTGCACACCCTGAACGGCAAGCCAGCGCTGTTGCAGCCGCGCTTGCCCGGCAAGCATGTACAGCAGCCGGACGAGAGACATTGCCAGGCACTCGGAAAGGTGTTGGCGCAAATGCATGCGGCAACAGATTCCAGTCAACTGGTGCGTCAGAGTGATCGCGGGCTGGCCTGGATGGAAAAACAGACCAGTGACATGCTCGGCGACATGAGTGAGTCGGAACGTGAGCTGATCGGGCCCATGGTGCCACTTATGCAAAATCTGCTGGCCGAGCGCCCACCCATGCCGAAGACGGTTCTGCATGGTGATCTGTTTCGCGATAATGTGCTCTTCGAAGGCCCCAACCTGACCGGTTTGATCGATTTTTACAACGCAGCAACTGGCTGGGCGCTCTATGACCTGGCGATCTGCGCAAACGACTGGTGTCTGGACGAAAATGCCCGGCTTGACCAGGAACTTACCCAGGCACTGTTAGCCGGTTACGCTGGGCAGCGGCGCTTTCATCCGGTGGAAGCGACTCATTGGCCGGATATGTTGCGGCTGGCAGCGCTGCGTTTCTGGCTCTCGCGCCGAATAGCGGCTGCGAGTCATCAGGAGAAGCCTGGGGTACTGATCAAGGATCCCGAACATTTTCTGCGGGTTCTCGAAGGCCACCGCGAGGTGGCCGTGCAACTACCCATGGCGCTCTGATCAGAGCGTTTCCAGGCAACCGGCAAGTGCCCCAGCAATGTCCTCCAGTGTACGTTCGTAACCCTGGGGTCCCACATCAATCGCGCTGCCAAGTGGATCCAGCGTCCCGACACTGATTGGTAACCCTTCAGTCAGGCTATTGATCAGGCGCGGAGTGAATTGCGGCTCGGTAAAGACGCAGCTCGGACCTGCGGCCTGCAATTGCTGGCGCAACTGGTTGATGTGACGCGCGCCGGGTTGCACCTCATGGGACAGGCTGAAGATTCCTTGAGGCCGCATGCCGTAGTGATCCTCGAAGTAACCGTAGCCATCGTGAAAGACAAAATAGGGCTTTTTCTGCAGCGTGCTCAGCCGTGCTCGCAGATTGTTGTCCATTGCCGTAAGGCGTTGCTCGAACAGGTCCAGGTTGGCTTGCAACTGATCGGCCTGCTGTGGATACACACTGGCGAGATCCTCGGCCATGTAGCGGGCAATGGCGCTGGCGTTGGCAGGCGATAACCAGATATGCGGATCCAGGCTGCCGTGGTCATGGTGGTGGCCGTGGGTATCGTGGCCATGGTGGTCGGCGGGCTTTTCATTTTGAAAGTTATGCGATTGCATCTGCTCCCTGACGGTCATCTGCGGCAAGTGCAACAATGCTACGGAGTTGTCCTGGCGCTCCAGCAGGTCCTGCAGAAACAGTTCCAGCTCCGGCCCTACCCAGTAGATACGCTCTGCCCCAGCCAGGGCGCGGCGGTCGGAGGGGCGAAGCGCATAGGTATGCGGGGAAGCGCCGGGCTCCATCAACAGAGCCGGAGTATCAACGCCATCCATGACGGCGGCGGCAATCTGTTGCAGCGGTTTGATGGTGGTCAGGACCCGGGCATTTTCGGCAGCCAGGGCAGGAGCGGCGCCGAGCAGGCACAACAGGGAGAAATACAGACGCAGCCGCATGGGCCATACCTCCAAGGATAAAAGTGTTATATGATAACAGCACTTACGCCCTTGCACAGACCCACTTTGAAGGCCCAGCAGCCATGCCAGATCCAAGCATGCCCAATGACCCGCATCAGCCCCATGATCACAACGAATGTGTCAGTGGTGCGCTGGAGTCCGCCGAGCAGCTGTGCGAACGCGCTGGTGTGCGTTTCACCGCGTTGCGCAAACGTGTGCTGGAACTGGTCTGGGCCAGCCACAAGCCGCTGGGTGCCTACGATATTCTCGATACGCTGGCTCGTGAGGATGGCCGCCGCGCGGCACCACCGACGGTGTATCGAGCGCTGGATTTTCTCCTCGAGCAGGGTCTGGTTCATCGGATAGCCTCACTCAATGCGTTCATTGGCTGCCCAAGCCCCGAGCATAGCCATCAAGGACAGTTTCTGATCTGCAAGCAGTGTCACATTGCCATTGAGCTGGATCGCGCGCCTATCCGGCGTGCTATCGCTGACAGTGCCGACGCTGCGGGTTTTCAGATTGAAGCCGAAACCGTGGAAATCATCGGTGTGTGCGCCCAGTGTCAGGCGGCAGCATGAGCGAGCGGTTACTCGACCTGAATAACGTCAGTCTTCGCCTGCATGGCAACGCGATTTTGGAGAATGTCAGCCTGAGCGTTCGTCGTGGCGAGGTCGTGACGTTGATCGGACCTAACGGGGCGGGCAAGACCAGTCTGGTCAGGATAGTGCTCGGACTGCTCAAGGCAGACTCGGGCTCGGTTATACGCGAGCCCCGTTTACGTATTGGCTACATGCCGCAGAAACTGGAAGTAGACGCCAGTTTGCCTTTGACCGTATTGCGCTTTCTGCTGCTGGCGCCGGGCGTGACCAGGGAGCAGGGATTGGCCGCGCTGGAAGACGTTGCCGCGCCGCACCTGAGCGAGCGGCCATTGCAGCAGGTATCGGGGGGTGAGCTGCAGCGCGTATTGCTGGCCAGGGCGTTGTTGCGTCAGCCGGATTTGCTGGTGCTTGATGAGCCGGTCCAGGGCGTGGATGTGAACGGCCAGGTCGAGCTGTATCAGCTCATTAACAGGCTGCGTGATCGCTACGGTTGTGGCGTTTTGATGGTGTCCCACGACCTGCATCTGGTCATGGCCACCACTAACACGGTGGTGTGTTTGAATCGCCACGTTTGCTGCTCCGGCCACCCCGAGCAGGTCAGTACCGATCCCGCCTTCCTGGCCCTGTTTGGCGAGCGCGCGAGCGCGCTGGCGATTTACAGCCACCACCATGATCACGCCCACGACCTGCACGGTGAAGTCGTCGATGGCGAACCCCATCAACATGGACCCGGTTGCAACCATGCCTGATTTTCTGCTCTACGCAATGCTTGCCGGGCTCGCTCTGGCTCTGACTGCGGGGCCGCTGGGATCCTTCGTGGTCTGGCGGCGGATGGCCTATTTCGGCGATACCCTGGCACATTCGGCACTGCTCGGGGTGGCGCTGGGTATCCTGCTGGAAATCAATCTGACCGTGTCGGTCACACTGGGTTGTGTCCTCCTCGCGGTTCTGCTGGTTGCCCTGCAGCACAAGCAATGGCTCGCCAGCGATACGCTGCTGGGGATTCTGGCACACAGTACGTTGTCACTGGGTCTGGTGGTCCTGGCGCTATCGGATAACGTGCGGGTGGATCTGATGGCCTATCTGTTCGGCGATCTGCTGGCCATCGCCCGGTCAGATCTGTACTGGATGCTGGGGGGCCTCGGCCTGGTGAGCGTATTGCTGGTCTGGCTGTGGCGGCGGTTGTTGTCGATTACGGTGCATGAGGAATTGGCCAGGGTTGAAGGGTTGCCGGTCACGGCCATACGGTTGGCACTGATGCTGCTGATCGCCATCGTGATCGCGGTGGCGATGAAGATCGTCGGGGTGTTGCTGATTACCTCCCTGTTGATCATTCCCCCCGCAGCGGCGCAGCGTCATGCGCGCACGCCGGAGCAGATGGCCATGGGCGCCAGCGTGCTGGGCTGTCTGGCAGTGCTGGGGGGGCTGGCGCTGTCCTGGAACCTGGATACTCCGGCGGGCCCATCCATCGTCGTGTCTGCGGCCCTGCTGTTTCTGCTGGCAGTTGTGGTTCCCCGGCGCACCTGAGCAGAAGTACCCCTGCCAATTTATCGAGCTGTTACATGCGCTGTAACAGCTCGAGGATCCCGTTGTCCTAATTCTCGGATAGGCTGAAACCGAATCGGACAACAGTTACGCCCCTACATGCATGATCCCCTGGTAATTCCCACACATGAAGGGCTTTATTGCCCCGCTGGCAACTTTCATATCGATCCCTGGAGACCGGTAGCGACGGCCGTGATTACCCATGCCCACGCCGACCATGCCCGTTCAGGCCATCAGCTGTATTACGCACAGCATCTGAGTGTCCCCATTCTGCGCCATCGCCTGGGCGAGCATGAATTCACCGGGCTGGAATATGGCGAACAGCGACGCTTCGGACCCATCACCCTGAGCCTGCATTCGGCAGGTCACGTACTGGGCTCGGCGCAGGTGCGCGTGGCTCATGACGATGGACGGGTATGGGTGGTGAGCGGCGATTACAAGCGTGATGCCGACCCCACCTGTGCACCCTTCGAAGTGGTGACCTGCGACACGCTGATTACCGAGGCTACCTTTGCACTGCCCTGTTATCGCTGGCCGCCGGTAGAGGAGGTGGGACAGCAAATCTGGGACTGGTGGTCCGGCAATCCGGATCGGCCGTGTGTTCTGTTTACCTATGCCTTTGGCAAGGCGCAGCGGGTGCTGGCGGCGCTGGCTGCGCATACCGATCGTACGGTGTATCTGCATGGCGCGATGGTGGCGCTGACCGAACTCTATCGTGAAGCGGATGTTGCCATGCTGCCTACTCAGCCGGTTTCGGAATTGCCCCGCACGGAAAACCTGAATGGGCAGCTGATATTGGCACCGCCCTCCGCCGCCGGCTCGCCCTGGATGCGCCGATACAAGAATGCCAGTACCGGCTTTGCTTCGGGCTGGATGCGGATACGCGGTAACCGCCGCCGCCGGGGCTATGATCAGGGCTTCGAACTCAGCGATCATGCTGACTGGCCGGCACTACTCGATACCATCCGCGATTGCGGCGCCAGCACTGTACTGACGACCCACGGGCGCAGCGACGACCTGGTTCGCTATTTGCGCGAGCATGAGGGTATCGATGCCCGGGCGTTGACCACCCTGTATGGCGCCGAGGACGATTGATGCAGGCCTTCGCCGACCTCTATGCCGAACTCGATGCCACCACGCGCACCCAGGTCAAGCTGGACGCACTGATCGACTTTTTTCGGGATGCGCCACCAGGCGATGCAGCCTGGGCTGTCTATATGCTGGCCGGGCGCAGGATGAAACGCCTGATCGGTCCCCGCAAGCTGCGCGAATGGTTGGCCGAGGCGACTGGGCTGCCGGACTGGCTGGTCGATGAAACCTATCAGCATGTGGGTGATCTGGCCGAAACCATCAGTCTGCTCATGGAAGATGATAGCGGACGTCGGGCGGTTGATGGCTCTCTGGCTGAATGGATCGAGCAGGCAGTACTGGGGCTGCGCAAGCTCGATGAGTCTGAGCAGAAGGCCCATGTGCTGGCGCATTGGCGCAGCTTGCCGCGGCCGGCGTGTTTTCTCTACAACAAGCTGCTCACGGGCAGCTTGCGGGTGGGCGTCTCGCGCGGGCTTGTCGAGCGTGCGCTCTCGACCCTGGGGGACCTGCCCCGGGCCTTGATCGCACGGCGACTGATTGGTGAGTTTGAACCCACTGCCGGATTCTTTACGGCCCTCTTCGACCCGGAACAACGTGAAGAACGTGAGGGCCAGCCCTACCCGTTCTTTCTGGCTTCGCCCCTAGAGGGTGAGGCTGAATCACTCGGCGCCGTCGAGGACTGGCTGGCTGAATGGAAGTGGGATGGTATTCGTGCGCAGCTGATTGCCCGACCCGGCGGCGTCTGGCTCTGGTCACGGGGGGAGGAACCGATGAACGGCCTCTTCCCTGAGGTGGAGGCAGCTGCAGCGGATTTGCCGGAGGTGGTCCTCGACGGTGAAATTCTCGCCTGGGATAACGATGTGTTGCCGTTCTCGCAGATGCAGCGGCGCATTCAGCGCAAGACTGTTGGCGAGAAAATACGGCGTGAGGTACCGGTGATTTTCCTTGCCTACGACGTGCTGGAATATCAGCGGCAGGACTGGCGCGAGCGGCCGTTGCGCGAACGTCGGGCGCTGCTGGAAAGGTTAATGTCAGGCAGTGAGCGGTCGGCCATCCGCATCAGTCCCAGCGTCAGCGTGGCAGACTGGGGCGCCCTGGCCGCACAACGGGAAACCAGCCGGGAACGCATGGTCGAAGGTCTCATGCTCAAGCGGCTGGACAGCCCTTACCGCAGCGGGCGAGTGCGGGGCGACTGGTGGAAGTGGAAGATTGAGCCGCTGACCATCGATGCAGTATTGCTCTACGCCCAGCCAGGTCATGGCCGCCGCGCGAATCTGTATACCGACTACACATTGGCGGTACGTGATGGCGACGCCTATGTGCCTATTGCCAAGGCCTATTCAGGCCTGACCGACAAGGAAATTCAGAAGCTTGATCACTGGATACGCCGAAACACCGTTGAAAAGTTCGGTCCGGTGCGCTCGCTCAAGCCCGAGCATGTGCTGGAAATTGCCTTCGAAGGTATTCAGCCCTCCCCCAGGCACAAGTCCGGCATTGCTTTACGTTTTCCGCGCATAGTCCGCTGGCGCCAGGATAAACCGGTAGCTGAAGCCGACACCCTGGAGCAGGTGAAGGACCTGCTGCGCCTGTATGGCGGTTAAACCCGGTTTGGCCAGGGACACTGGAGAGGGCCTGGGGAAGGTCGAGGCCTGGTTTGCCAGCCAGGGTTGGACCCCTGCTGCCTTTCAGCGACAGGCCTGGCAGGCATTTCGTGCCGGGCGCAGCGGTTTGATTCATGCATCAACCGGCTCGGGCAAAACCCTCGCGGCCTGGCTGGGTCCGGTGTCCGCCGCCCTGGAAAAACCGGCGCGCCGTGGTGGTCTACGTGTGCTCTGGATCACTCCACTGCGTGCGCTGGCCAGCGACACCGCCGGCCATCTGCAACAGGCCGCCGATGACCTGGGTCTGGACTGGAAAGTCGAAACCCGTACCGGCGATACCAGCGCTAGTGTGCGTGCGCGCCAACGCCGTTCGTTGCCTGAAACCCTGGTTACCACACCGGAAAGCCTGTCGGTTCTGCTTTCCTATCGCAATGCGGAAGAAAGCTTCAAGCACCTGGATGCGGTCATCGTCGATGAGTGGCACGAGTTGCTCGGCAACAAGCGCGGTGTGCAGCTGCAATTGTGTCTGGCCTGGCTGCGTGCGCGTCATCCCGCACTATCCGTCTGGGGGCTGTCAGCCACCCTGGGTAACCTGGAAGAAGCCATGGCGGTCCTGCTTGGCGAAGGTACGGCAGCGGGGGAATCTATTGCCGGAGCGCAGGCCAAGCCGTTGACTATTCGCGGCCTCTGTCCGACCAACGTCGAGCGCTTTCCCTGGGCAGGGCATCTGGGCCTGTCACAGCTTGAGGGTGTGCTTGATTACCTGGGTGAAGGCAAGACCGCGTTGCTGTTTACCAACACCCGCTCCCAGTCCGAGCTCTGGTTCGAGGCAATCATCAAGGCGCGGCTGGAATGGGTGACCGAGCTCGGGCTACATCATGGCTCGATTGATCGCAAGGTGCGTCGACGCATTGAAGAGGGATTGCGCCAGGGCGAGTTTCGTTGTGTCGTCTGCACTTCCAGCCTGGATCTGGGTGTGGATTTTTCACCTGTGGATCGAGTTGTGCAAATCGGTAGCCCCAAGGGCGTGGCTCGACTGATGCAGCGGGCCGGGCGCTCGGGGCACCAGCCGGGTGCGGCCAGCGAGATTCTCTGTGTACCAAGTCATGCGCTGGAGCTGGTGGAAATCGCCGCCGTGCGCCGCGCCTGGGAGGCGGGCCGTGTTGAGGCCCGGAGACCACCCCGCCTGAGCCTTGATGTGCTGGTACAGCATCTCGTTACCCTGGCGGCGGGGCCCGGTTTCGTGGCCGAGCAGGTGCTGACCGAGTTGCGCAGTACCCATGCTTTTGCTGAACTGGACGAAAACCTCTTTAACTGGTGCCTGGTGTTCATTACCCAAGGCGGACCGGTGTTGGAGCACTACCCCCAGTTTCAGCGAGTAGTGGTGCTGGACGGTCGCTACACGGTGGAAGACACCGGTATTGCCCGTCGTCATCGGCTGGCGATAGGTACCATCACCAGTGACGCGCAGATTCAGGTACGTTTCATGAAAGGCGCAAGCCTGGGCAGCATCGAAGAGACCTTCGTTGCCCGGCTCAAGCCCGGTGATGTATTCCTGTTTTCCGGTCGTGCTCTGGAGCTGGTCAAGGTGCGGGATCTGGTCGCCTATGTGCGTCTGGCCAAGACCAAGCGGCACAGCGTTCCGCGCTGGTATGGTGGGCGCTTGCCGTTGTCCAGCGAGCTGGCGGATAGCGTTCTGGAGATTTTCGAAGAGGTGCAGGCGGGTCAGTATGAGGATGCCGAGGTGGCTGCCATCGCTCCGGTGCTGGAGCTGCAAAAGCAGCAATCAGCCTTGCCCGGGCGTAACCGGTTATTGATCGAGCGTTGTACCTCCCGCGAAGGTCACCATCTGTTTGTCTATCCTTTTGCCGGTCGGCTGGCCCACGAGGGCATGGCAGCATTGCTTGCCTGGCGCCTGGGGCAAATAATGCCAGCCACGTTCTCCCTGTCGGTCAACGATTACGGGCTCGAGCTGCTTACTTCCACCGACTTTCCTGAGTTGACTGAAGGCGACTGGCATGGACTGCTTGATCCCGAAGATCTGCTCGACCATGTGTTGGCTGCGCTGAACGCCGGTGAGCTGGCCCGCCGCCAGTTTCGGGATATCGCCCGAGTCAGTGGCCTGGTGTTTCAGGGCTTCCCCGGGAGCGGCAAGAGTGATCGACAGCTGCAGGCATCCAGCGGACTGCTGTACGACACCCTCAAGCGTTATGACCCCGAGCATCGACTGCTGGCCCAGGCCAGTCGTGAAGTACTTGAAGACCAGCTGGAAATCCAGCGTCTGCGCAATGTGCTTGAGCGTGCCGTTGGTCAGCAGCTTATACAGGTTTCGCTTGAGCGCTTTTCACCCCTGGCTTTCCCGCTTTGGGTAGAGCGTCAGCGCAACCGGATCAGTACAGAAGGCTGGCGCGAAAGGGTGAAGCGGATGATGGAGAGTCTGGAAAAACACGCGGCGCGCAAACCCGGGAGGCGTCCATGAGCCGTACGCTGGAATGGCAGTTGGCCGGTGCTGATGTCGTATTACATGGTGAGCGCGCGCTTTTCTATCCCGCAGAATCGGCATTGTTGGTAGCCGATACCCATTTTGGTAAGGCCGCACTGATGCGTCGTCGTGGTCTGGCAGTGCCCACAGGTCAGAGCCGCGATGACTTGCAACGGCTGAGCTCTTTGCTGGATGAATTCAAGCCACACAGGTTGATTGTGCTGGGTGATTTTTTCCACCACCGGCCGCTTTCCGGCGAGCCCTTTCTCGATCTGTTTCCCGATTGGCGGGCCCGGCATCAGGCAGTGTCAATGGAAGCTGTGGTGGGTAATCACGACCGGCACGCCGTGGGCGTGGACCTGGGTATTGATTGGCACGAGCATCTGGATCTCGGCCCCTTTCGTTTACGCCACGAGCCCGAGCCAGTGACGGGACGTCATGTGCTGGCCGGACACATTCACCCGGTCCTGACGTTGCAGGTCGCAGCCGATCGTCTGCGTGCTCCGGTATTCTGGTTTCGTGAACAGGTAAGTGTATTGCCATCATTTGGCGCACTGACTGGCGGTTGGGATCTGCCGCGCAAGTCGCCAGGGCAAACGGTGCTGGTGGTGGAAGGTGAGCTGTTCGAGGGGCCAGATTAATAAACGCGCCAAGGCATATTGTAACCATGGGTGGAGACTGGTTGAGTAGCGTCCAGTCAGCGCTTATGCTGTATATATATACAGTATAAGGTTGTTCCATGGAACTCATCGAGAAACTCACCATTCTGGCCGATGCAGCGAAATACGATGCCTCCTGTGCCAGCAGCGGCGCTCCCAAGCGCAGCTCCAGGGGCAAGGATGGCATTGGCGCCACCAACGGTATGGGCATCTGTCACAGCTACACACCGGATGGCCGCTGCGTGTCTCTTTTGAAGATCCTGCTGACCAATTTCTGCCTCTATGACTGTCAATATTGCGTTAATCGGCGCTCAAGTGATGTGCCGAGGGCGCGCTTTATGCCCGAAGAAGTGGTCAAGCTGACCCTGGATTTCTACCAGCGTAATTACGTCAGCGGATTATTTCTCAGCTCGGGCATCATTCAGTCGCCGGACTACACCATGGAGCAGTTGATCCGCGTAGCCAGGTTGCTGCGCAAGGAACATCAGTTCCGGGGCTATATTCACCTCAAGACGATCCCCGAGGCAGACCCGGCACTGATCGAGGAAGCCGGCCGTTATGCCGATCGGCTCAGCGTGAACATCGAACTGCCCAGCCCGGATAGCCTGATACGCCTGGCACCCGAAAAACAGATTGGCAGTATTACCGGCGCCATGGGCACAATCGACAGTGCTTCCAATGAGTCCCGTGCGGACAAACGCGCGCCCAAATTTGCCCCGGGCGGGCAGAGCACGCAAATGATTGTTGGAGCTGATGCCAGCGATGACAGCCGCATATTGCACACAGCTGAATCCCTGTACGGCGATTACCGGTTGCGCCGGGTCTACTATTCGGCGTTCAGTCCCATTCCCAATAGCCCCTCTTCGGTCCCCTTTCAGGCGCCCCCGCTCCTGCGTGAACATCGGCTTTATCAGGCCGATTTTCTGCTGCGCAGTTACGGCTTCAAGGCCGGTGAACTGATTGGTGCACAGGGCAATCTGCCCCTGGATATCGACCCCAAGTTGGCCTGGGCGCTGGTCAATCGAGCGCAGTTTCCGGTCGATCTGAATCTGGCTGAGCCGGCAATGATTGCGCGTATCCCCGGAATCGGAATCAGGACAGCGCAACGTATTGTCAGTCTGCGCCGTCTCAAGCGAATCCGCTTTGAGGATCTGGTACGCATGCGCTGCGTCATAGACAAGGCGCGGCCTTTTATCATCACCAGTGACTACCGTCCGCGTCAGGATACGGTCGAATCCAGTCAGCTACGCCGGCAGTTGAGTGACCAGCCAGCGCAAATGGCGCTTTGGGCCTGAAGGAAAATCAATGCAGGTATTGTGCTGTGAGGATGATTTTGAGCGCTGGCGAAGTCAGGCTCGGCAACTGCTGGCCCAGAACGTGCCGCCCCACGGCGTGGTATGGGAGGATGAAAGTATTCCGCAGTTGTTTGCAGCGGAGCCGGCGGCAGCCTCCGCCGCTACGGCGTCAACTCATCGCATTCCAGCGGAGCTTCTTGTTCAGTTAAAAAGCGCAGCTCGTTATCGCACGGCAGGGCGTTGGAATCTGCTTTACCGGATTCTCTGGCGGGTGGTCAGGGGGGAGCGTCAGGCGATGCTTGCCGGTGACCCTGATGGTAGTGAAATGCACCGGCGTATGAAGTCGGCAAGCCGTGAGGCGCATCATCTGCATGCGTTTCTGCGTTTTCATCCCCTGCCAGCGGATGAGCAGCTCGATTATGTAGCCTGGCACGAGCCTGCCCACGACATTCTCGCCAGTGCGAGCATGCATTTTGCCGAGCGGCTCGGTCGACAGCGCTGGTTGATCGCCACGCCACGTGACGGTGTCTGGTTTGATGGCGAGCAATTGCGTTATCGCCAACCCTGTCCGCCAGAGTGGCTGGCCAGGGCAGAGGCAGTTCGGGGCAAGGATGACGCGCTCTGGGAAACCTACTATGCAAGTATCTTCAATCCCGCACGGCTGAACCGCAAGGTTATGCAGGGCCATATGCCGCTGCGTTTCTGGAAGGGATTGACCGAGGGCAAGTTGATCCCCGTGCTGCTCAGCCAGGCACGCGCAGGGTCTCAGAAGGATGGGCAGGCAGCAGGTGTTGCAGGCAGGACGGGAAAGGTGATCAGGCTGACCAAGGATAAGATTGTTGCCGGCGGGCCGGCAGCAACTCAGGCGGTCAACAGCCACTCATCTACTGGGGATTCATGATTCGTGGCAGCCACAGGCTCAGTTCGGCGATCTTGAAGGGAGGTCGAATAAAACCGACATACTGGCCTTGGGGGTTGACCATCACTACCTGCCCGCTATGGTCGACCAGGTAGTTTTCTTCGCTGGTATCCGGTGGAATATAAGCAACCGAGAGTGCCTGTGCCAGCTTGGCCAACTCGGGCGGTTCCCCGGTTACCCCTTTGAATCCAGACTTGAAGTAAGCCAGATACTCGGTCAACTGTTGTGGCGTATCACGCTCTGGATCGACGCTGACCATGGTGACGCGCAATTGTTCGCGTGCGCCGGATGGAAGCGATTCGACTACCGAGCGCAAGTCCGCCATGGTGGTCGGGCAGATATCCGGACAGAAGGTATAACCGAAAAACAGCAGATCCCATTGTCCAGCCAGATCCTGGTTGCCCCACGTGTCGCCGGTGGCGGCCTGAAGTTCGACATCTGGCAGGTTGCGCGGATTGTCGAACAGAAAGATACCTGAATTCGAGAGTACTTCCCGGTCCAGCGGTGCCTGCCGATTGACCTTGGCTACGACCGCCCCCAGCACCAGTGCAATTGCTGCGACGGTGACCAGCACCGTCTTTTGCACACCACTCATAGCCATCCGGCGACTCCGACGTAGTGATCGACCAGTAGAGCTACAAAGATCCAGAGCAGATACCAGAGCGAGAACTTGAAGGTCTTGATTGCTGCGTGGGGGCGGCTGTCGCGCCACATTGCCCAGGCCCAGTCAATGAAGCGCAGACCCAGCAACAGAGCCGCGGCCAGGTAGATGGGGCCGCTCATATGGATAACGAATGGCAGCATGCTGACGGCAAGCAGAATGAAGGTGTAGAGCAGGATGTGCAGCTTGGTGTAGCGCTCGCCGTGGGTCACCGGCAGCATCGGGATATCCACCTTGGCGTACTCAGCCTTGCGGTGGATGGCCAGTGCCCAGAAATGCGGAGGCGTCCAGGCAAAGATAATAAGTACCAGGAGCAGGCCTTCGGCATCTATCTGCCCGGTCACGGCGGTCCAGCCGAGCAGCGGTGGTGCGGCACCGGCAATGCCGCCAATCACGATATTCTGCGGAGTGGCGCGCTTGAGGAACAGCGTGTAGACAACTGCGTAGCCTAACAGCGAGCCCAGCGTTAACCAGGCTGTGACCGGGTTGATCCAGACCAGCAGGATCGCCATCCCGGTAATGCCCATCACCAGTGCAAAGAGCATGGCACTGATTGGATTGACTCGGCCCTGGGCCATCGGTCGACGCTGGGTACGTGCCATGTGTATATCAATGCGGCGGTCAACCAGGTGGTTCACTGTTGCCGCTGAACCGGCGCACAATGCGATCCCCAGATTACCCAGCAGCAGAACCGTCCAGGGCACCATGCCCTCGGTGGCGAGCAGCATGCCGATGGCCGAGGTGATGATCATCAGCGCCACAACCTTGGGCTTGGTCAGCTCGAGGTAATCGCGCCACAGGGCGCCGGCCTGTGCGGTATTGGTCAAGGTCGTCATCTGTGCTTCCCCAGAACGCCGCAGCGTTCGTCATTGTTCGATTTATTGTTATGTCCGCAGTATGCGCCAGGGTTCATTGGCTGGCCAGTAGCCCTGACGATCGATCTGGGCTAAAAAACGCATTTCTTGCAGGTGCACGCAGGCGGTAGTTGATAGCCACCATCACCAGCAGAAGCAATGCTCCCACTGCGTTATGCGCTACCGCTACAGCCAGCGGTAGGTGCAGCAGCACGTTGCTGGCACCCAGAGTGACCTGCGCTGCGAGCACTACCAGCAACAAGCTCGCTAGCCGGCCGAGATGGATCTCCTTCATCCGCCAGGCCAGCAGCAGTAATACGGCGCTGGTGATCACGGCTCCGATCCGGTGGGTTACGTGAATCGCCGTACGACCCTCTCCTTCGAGTATTCCACCAAGGTAATTGGGGCCGATCTCATGGAACAGGTGAAAGCCCGCTGCAAAGTCCATTTCAGGCCACCAAACGCCGTGGCAGGTCGGCAGGTCGACACATGCAAGCGCTGCATAATTGGTACTGGTCCAGCCACCCAGCATGATCTGGCCGATAACCACGATCAGGGCGAACCGGGCGAAATACCGCACGCGTACCACTACCTTGCGTGGTGACAACGGAGTGAAGCGTCCGGAAAGGCGCAGCGAGAGCAGCAGAAGCAGGCTGAGCGTGGCGAAACCACCAAGCAGGTGTGCGGTGACAATTTGCGGCCAGAGCTTCAAGGTCACGGTCCACATACCGAAGGCTGCCTGACAGATAACCAGTAGTAGCAAACCGAAACTCAGGCCCACTGGGTATCCGGGCACGCGCCGCTGACGCAGGCTGAATAGCGCCAGGCCAAGAATAATCAGACCAAGCAAGCCCGCCACATAGCGATGAATCATTTCGGCCCAGGCCTTGAATACCTCGACCGGATCATCGGGGAAACGAAGCTCGGCAAGCTGGATGGACTCGGCTGACCGAGGCACACCAAGGAAACCATAGCAGCCAGGCCAGTCAGGGCAGCCTAGCCCGGCGTGAACGAGGCGGGTATAGGCGCCTAGTATCACCACGACGAAGCCGAGCGCCAGGGCACAGAGGGCAAAAACGTAACCGGGTTTGCGCATGGTCGTTAGCCTACCTTGGATACTTTCAACAGGTGCTTGAGGTCGTCAAGCAGTTGCTTGCCCGGCTCACTGGGATCCTGATGCAGGACTACTCTGCCCAGGGGGTCGATCAGCCAGAGCTGGGCGCCTTCACGCCACTCCTGGGGGTGTACTGCCAGACTTCTACCGTAGGCGTCCTGATCGAGCCGGGCCCGCTCGAGGCGGGGGTAGTCGCGCTCAAGTCGCTCGACCAGTTGGTCCGATGCCGGTACGTCCAGCGCCAACAGGTGTTCTACCCGGCCCGCTTCACGGCCCAGGGCGACATTGATCTGCCGGGCTTCATTGACCAGTTCCATGCAGGCCGCTTCGCAGTCACCCGTGGACGTGACTACGAGTCGCCAGGGTGAGCCGTAACCTATTGGCTCGATGTTCAATTGCCAGTCTTCAACGGAAATGGCTGGTTCGATGAGGTCCGAGCGATTGGTTTGCGAGTCAGGAATACCCATGCCCAGCTTGGCCATCAGGCCTGCCAGAAATATAGGCCCCACGACAATAGCCACGATGGCCAGTAATTTGAGTTGCCCGCGCGGTTTTGCCTTGGGCGCGGAGGTTTGTTCCCTGTCATGCATTCTTGTTTTTCTCCGGGGTGTCGGGCCGCAATCCAGCCCAGATAAAGAGTGCCAGCAGGGCCAGTGCCAATGCAAACCATTGAACGGCATAGGCGGTGTGTTTACTGGAGGTCATTGGTAGTTTGGGCCAATCGAGCGTCAGCGCGGCGTCACTGCCGGTGCGCAATCTCGCCATCCAGGGAAGCAAGGTTTCTCCGCTGGCTTCGCGCATCGCATCCATATCAATGCGCGTTATCAGTTTTGGCCAACCCGGCACTACGTTGGCGGTGCCCATGGTGAAGCCGGTTTCCACAGGGGGTAAGGCCTCTGCATCGAGACGCTGGGAACCCCTTGGTGTGCGGACATGCGGGACCTGCCGTCGGTCGGGCCAGGGAAGCCACCCACGATTGACTATCAGTCTTTTGCCCGAGTCGGCATCGATAAATACTTGCAGGACTTCAAGGCCGGCGTTTCCATCGCGGGTACGGTTATCCAGAAACCAGATCAGTTCCGGATCAAAAATGCCCTGCATTTGCACGGGACGCCAGGCAACGTCGTCGGAGCCTTGCAGTGCGTCCACGGGGACAGCTACCGCGCTGCGACTCTGATCCATGCGAGTCTGCAACAGTCGTTTTTCTTCGGCACGATCCAGCTGCCAGAACCCCAGTAGCAGCAGGACAGGCAAAAAGAACCCGACAAACGCTGTCAGGGCCCAGCCTGGAGCGAATCTTGGTAGGGCATAGGAAGTAGCAGACATGGCAACCTTAAGCATTGGCTGGGGCTATAATGGCCAAACCTTTCATAAGCATGGACGTTCGATTATGTGGTTAAAACTGGTCATTCTCGCTTTGCTGCTGGCGATTGTCGTCAGTCTTTTCAGTGGCCTGTTCTTTCTGGTCAAGGACGTGAACGGCCAGAGCCGTCTGGTGACAGCGCTGAGCGTGCGCATTGCGTTGACCGTCACAGTGATGCTGCTGATCGCTTATGGTTTCTGGTCCGGTCAGTTCACCTGGAACACACCCTGGCTGCACTGATGGTCGCTGGAGCCATCAGGCTCGGCGGCGCTAAGGCCGCCGAGCAATGTCAGAATATATAGACGAATATAAACAGACCGACCCAGACTACGTCGACAAAGTGCCAGTACCAACTGGCCGCTTCAAATCCGAAATGCTGCTCCGGCGTGAAGTGCCCCTTGAAAATACGTAACAGCATGACCGACAGAATGATCGTGCCCATCAGTACGTGAGCACCGTGAAAGCCGGTCAGCATGAAGAAGGTTGCGCCGTAGATACCTGAATCCAGCGTCAGACCCAGATCGTTATAGGCGTGGAAGTACTCGGCAATCTGCAGCCCCAGGAAAACCACGGCGAGAGCCACCGTCAGACCCAGCCAGGCTTTCAGAGCGCCGCGTTTGTTGGCACGCAGGGCATGGTGAGCAAAGGTGACGGTCACGCTCGAGGTGATCAGAATAATGGTGTTGATCAGCGGTAGCTGCCAGGGGCTGATGATTTCCTGCGGACCCGGGAAAAGGCCTGGGTCAGGGTTGGTCATCAATGGCCATACGTACTCGAAGTTTGGCCAGAGCATATTGGCGACGCCCTTGTCACCCTCGCCACCCAGCCAGGGGCCGGCGAAGGTGCGCACATAGAATAGCGCACCAAAAAATGCGGCGAAGAACATGACTTCGGAAAAAATGAACCAGCCCATGCCCATGCGGAAGGAACGATCCATCTGGGCGCTGTACAGGCCCTGGTGGGTTTCCTTGATCACATCTCCAAACCAGCCGAACATCATCCAGGTCAGAATCAGTACGCCAGCGATGAGTATCAGGTAGCCGCTTTCGCCATTGCTGACCATCATGGTGCCGCCACCGAATACCGAGGTGAGCATGCCGATCGATCCGACTATGGGCCATTTGCTCTGGGCCGGTACGTAATAAGCTTCGTGCGTTTCGTGTGCTTGGTGACTCGCCATCTCTTGTTCTCCTTGTCAGGCAGTCAAATTCAGTTGCTGTACACCGCCGCCACATCAGGGCCGGCCATGCGTTCAGTAATATCGAACAATGTGTAGGACAGGGTCAGTCTGTGGACTTCCTGTGGCAGCTCCGGATCAACAATGAATCGCACCGGCATTTCCACGGTCTCTCCGGCCTGCAGCGTCTGCTGCGTAAAGCAGAAGCATTCGGTCTTGTGGAAATAGGCTGCCGCCTTTGACGGTGAAACGCTGGGTACCGCCTGGGCGACCATCGGTTTGTCGGTCGGGTTGTGTGCGGTAAAGATCATTTCCCGTGTTTCACCCGGGTGCAGCGTCAATTCATTGCCCTGTGGAGCGAAAGACCAGACCATGCCCTGGGCATTGGTCGACAGGAACTGCACACGCACCGAGCGCGATTCGTCCACTGTCTGCCCAGTATCCTCGTAGGCGGAGGCGTTGGTCTTGCCGTTGATGCCGAAGGCATCGCACATCACGTCGTATATAGGCACCAGCAGGAAGCCGAAGCCGAACATGCCGACCACCAGTAACATCAAGCGGCCGACCAGACGTTTAGTACTCATACCTTCACGCATTGTTGGCATCCTCCTACTTCACTTCCGGTGGTGTGCTGAATGTGTGATAAGGCGCAGGAGAGGCCACGGTCCATTCCAGACCCTCGGCTCCGTCCCATGGTTTGGCGGCGGCTTTCGGGCCACCCCTGATGCACTTGATCACGATGAACAGGAACAGCAACTGGGTAGCGCCAAACATGAAGGCACCGATGGATGACACCATGTTGAAGTTGGCGAACATCATGTTGTAGTCCGGAATCCGGCGCGGCATACCGGCCAGCCCGATGAAGTGCATCGGGAAGAACGCCAGGTTCATGCCGACGAAGGACATCCAGAAATGCGTCTTGGCCAGCACCTCGTCGTACATGTGACCAGTCCACTTGGGCAGCCAGTAGTACGCGGAGGCGAAGATACCGAAGATTGCACCCGGTACCAGTACGTAATGGAAGTGCGCCACCACGAAGTAGGTGTCGTGATACTGAAAGTCCGCCGGGGCGATTGCGAGCATCAGGCCGGAGAAGCCGCCGATGGTGAACAGAATCACGAAGGCGATCGCAAACAGCATCGGCGCCTCAAAGGTCAGAGAGCCGCGGAACATGGTGCTCACCCAGTTGAATACCTTGACCCCGGTGGGTACGGCAATCAGCAAGGTGGCATACATGAAGAACAGCTCGCCGGTCAGCGGTATGCCGACGGTGAACATGTGGTGAGCCCAGACCACGAACGACAGGAAGGCGATCGCCGCAGTGGCATAAACCATCGAGGTGTAGCCGAACAGCGGTTTGCGCGCAAACGCCGGGATGATCTGGCTGACCGCACCGAACGCCGGCAGGATCATGATGTATACCTCGGGGTGCCCGAAGAACCAGAAGATATGCTGGAACATCACCGGGTCACCGCCGCCGGCGGCACTGAAGAAGCTGGTGCCGAAGTTGATATCCATGAGCATCATGGTCACCACGCCCGCCAGTACCGGCATCACTGCGATCAGCAGGAAGGCGGTGATCAGCCAGGTCCAGACGAACAGTGGCATCTTCATCAGCGTCATGCCCGGAGCACGCAGGTTGATGATGGTGGCGATGATGTTGATCGCGCCCATGATCGAACTGATACCCGCCAGGTGGATGGCGAAAATGAAGAAGGTCACGCTCGGTGGTGCGTAGGTAGTGGACAGCGGTGCGTAGAAGGTCCAGCCGAAGTTGGGGCCACCCCCTTCCATGAACAATGTGGAGACCAGCAGACCGAATGCGGCCGGCAGCAACCAGAAGCTGAAGTTGTTCATGCGCGGCAGAGCCATGTCGGGCGCCCCGATCATCATCGGGATCATCCAGTTGGCCAGACCAACGAACGCGGGCATGACCGCGCCGAAAACCATGATCAGGCCGTGCATGGTGGTCATCTGGTTGAAGAATTCAGGCACAACCAGCTGCAGGCCGGGTTGAAACAGCTCGGCGCGGATAACCATCGCCATGGTTCCGCCGAGGAGGAACATGGCGAAGCTGAACCACAGGTACATCGAACCGATGTCCTTGTGGTTGGTGGTCAGTACCCAACGCATTGGGCCCTTGGCCGGACCATGGGCATGGTCGGCATGATGATGATCGATCACTGCACTCATGATGGTCTCCTATTGGCCGTCTTTGAAGTTGAGAATATCCATCGGGCTGACAACGTCGCCGGTGTCGTTCCCCCACGCGTTACGTTCGTAGGTGATTACCGCTGCAATATCGACTTCAGACAGTTGGCCATCGAAGGAAGCCATTGAAGTGCCTGGCTTGCCGTTGACGACAATATTGATGTGACCGGGAATATCGTTGAGGGCCATGTCGCTGCCCTTCAATGCAGGGAATGCCGGGGGTAAGCCACTACCATCTGGCTGGTGACAGGCCGCGCAGTTGGTGTTGTAAACGCGCTCGCCGCGTTCCATCAGTTCGGCCAGGGACCATTCCTTGTCACGCAGTTCGGCTTCTGCTGCTGCGGCCTCCTTTTTACCAGCGAGCCAGGCGTCATAGTCTTCCTGGGTTCTGGCATCGACGACGACAGGCATGAATCCGTGGTCACGACCGCACAGCTCGGTGCATTGGCCGCGATAGATGCCGGGCTCTTCGATCCGCGTCCAGGCCTCGTTGACGAAGCCGGGGATGGCGTCTTTCTTGACGGCCAGGGCGGGTACCCACCAGGAGTGAATGACGTCGGCCGAAGTAATCAGGAAGCGGATTTTCTTGCCAATGGGAACGACCATCGGCTCGTCTACTTCCAGTAGATAGTTTTCGCCCTTTTCAGCCTGGTTGCTGATCTGGTCACGCGGCGTGGTCAGGTTGCTGAGAAAGCTGACATCCTCACCCAGATACTTGTACTGCCAGCGCCATTGATAACCGGTAATCATGATGTCGACGTCGGATTCCTCCGCGTCGTAGATGTCGATCAGGGTCTTGGTCGCAGGGACTGCCATGCCGATCAGGATCAGCAGGGGAATAACCGTCCAGAGCACCTCTACAGAGATGTTCTCATGGAAAGTCGCGGGTACTGCGCCCCGGGACTTGCGGTGCATGAACATCGACCAGAACATCACGCCGAAAACAATCACGCCGATAACGACGCATATCCAGAAAATCAGCATGTGTAGATCGAATACCGACCGACTTATCTCGGTCACACCTTCGGACATATTGAATGCCCAGCTGGCGCTAACGGTGCCACTGAGGGTCAGTAAAAGCAGACCACCCAGCCAGGCGCTTGCATGTCGCAACATTCCCGGTTCCCCTTGTTTTTTTTATCATTTCTGGAGCGGAGGGAAGGATATTTATAATGTCATCAGGACTTCATAAACACGGATGCCGCTGTATCTTGCCCCCCGAGTCGCGGGTTTGGATGCAACGACTGGCCCCCCAATAAACTGCCAGACTGTTCGAGTATAGACCTGACTAGCCTCATGGCAATCCCCCAGACCGCTCTTTTTTTGCTCCTTGTCAATAATTGACGTGCGTATTTGTGTTACTACGTGCGGAGCGCAAATGCCTTCGTGTGACGCTTATAGTAGTCTTGCAAACTATTCGATTGACTCGTTTACGAGTCACTTTGACAATATCAATGTGCTCTGCTAGCTTGAGCCTTGATCCTAGACTTACCCGCCAGCCAGCGTCAGGCCGGCATGACCGGAGCCCCCGATGAATATACTTGCACTGCGTGAGCGCATCAGCCAGGCAGAACAACATGAGACTACAGAATCGATTCTGCGTGCCTGGTTGGAGGAGCGTCTGCCGACCCTGCATCCAGCTATCACCGCGGTCGGGGAACAAGAGGTGGAGGCCCTCATGCGATTTGTACGGGGGTATATCGGCCAGGTTCCGGATGTGATCGAGGCGGCATTGGGAGTTGCGACCCAGGCGCATATCAGCCCCCAGCTGCTACCGGTGATGAAGGTGGCAGAGACTTTTTTCCTGCAGCCGCCTGACTTGCCTTCCGATCATCGCGGTCTGCTGGCGTTACTCGATGAGGCGTATCTGGCGCATCGGCTGCTGGAGGAGGTCAATGATCGCTATCTGGCCCATGGAGGTGGTCAGCTGGTGCCTCTGGATACCACCCGAGCCAGCCTGATAGTGCACCATCTGCTTGAAGAGGACTTCGCTAACAAATTGGACGCCCTGGTTCAGGTCACCGTTGATGGTCTGGCCCCGGATAGTGTTTTCCATGGACCAGACTTCAGTGAATACAAGCAACGCATGAATGTTGAGGACAAAAGGTCACTCTGGCAGGAGTGGCCTTGTATGTCGGAGCAACTGGGTATGGAAATCCGTTTGCGCGATATAGCCTGAGGAAACTACTTCTTCTTCAGTTTGGGATTGGGAAAGAACTGCACTGTCTGCACCTTTTTCTCTGGTGCCGGCTTGCTCTTGCTGACCCTGGTGGGAACCTCGCGCGGCACCGCATTGCCGCGCTCGTCCAGTGTGTCGGCGTAGCCGCAGTTGACGCATTCGCGAGCCGGACGGCCTTCATCCTCGTAGGTACGAATGGTGTCCATTTCAGTGCAGGCAGGACAGACGGCACCTGCGATGAAGCGTTTGATCACGGGCTGGTCACTCATGCTGCCTTCCCGGTCAGGCCGCTGTGGCGCAACAGGGCGTCGATTGTCGGCTCACGACCACGGAAGGCGACGAACAGCTCCATGGGCTCGCGGCTGCCACCGCGGGCAAGGATATTGTCCCGGAAGGCTCGACCGGTATCGGCATTGAGCACTCCTTCCTCCTCAAAGCGTGAAAACGCATCGGCCGAAAGCACCTCTGCCCATTTGTAGCTGTAATAACCCGCTGCATAGCCACCTGCGAAGACATGTCCGAACCCATTCTGGAATCGGTTGAATGCGGGTGGCCGGAATACAGCGATTTCCTCACGCACTTTGTCGAGGACCTGTTGCACGCTCAGTTCCGGGTCATCGCGACGATGCAGCAAGAAGTCGAACAGCGAGAACTCAATCTGGCGGAGCATGCCCAGGCCCGACTGGAAGTTGCGAGCGGCAAGCATTTTCTCCAGCAGATCCTGCGGCAGCGGAGCGCCGGTCTCGTAATGCCCGGAAATCAGTGCCAGGCCATCAGGCTCCCAACACCAGTTTTCCATGAACTGGCTGGGTAGCTCGACCGCATCCCAGGCGACGCCGTTGATGCCGGAAGCGGCTGGGTAATCGACCTGAGTCAATAGATGATGCAGACCGTGACCGAACTCGTGGAACAGCGTGGTGACTTCGTCGTGGGTCAGGAGTGCGGGCTTGCCGCCGATTGCCGGCGTGAAGTTGCACACCAGATAAGCGATTGGCCGTTGCAGTGCCCCACCGGGGAGGCGGCGGCGATCACGGCAGCCATCCATCCAGGCGCCGCCTCGCTTCTGACTGCGCGCATACATGTCGAGAAAGAATTGTCCCGTGACCTCACCCTGCTCGACAACCTCGAATAAACGCGCATCGGGGTGCCAGCTGTCAAAGTCCTGGGTTTCACGCAGTTCGATTCCATAAAGCTTCTCGACCACGGCAAACATGCCCTGCAGGACCCGGTCGATCGGGAAATAGGGTTTCAGTTCTTCCTGGGAAATGGCGTAACGATGCTGTCGTAGCTGTTCACTGTAATAACCGACATCCCAGCTTTGCAGATCATTGCAGCCTTGTTCGGCGGCGAAGTCGCGGAGCGCCTGCAGATCCTGTTCTGCGAAAGGCTTGCTGCGTTGACCCAGGTCGCGGAGAAAACTCACTACCTGATCAGTGCTGTCGGCCATCTTGGTTGCCAGGGACCGTTCGGCATAGTTGGCGAAGCCGAGCAGCTCAGCCAGCTCCTGGCGCAGGCTCAGAATCTCTTCAATCAGTGGGCCGTTGTCATTTTCCCCGGCATGGGGTCCCTGGTCGGAAGCGCGAGTGCAGTAGGCGGTATAGACCTCTTCGCGCAGAGCGCGGTCATGGGCATAGGTCATTACCGCGTAGTAGCTTGGGAACTCCAGGTTGATCAGCCAGCCGTCCAGGTCTTTGGTCTCTGCCGCCTGGCGGGCCTGCGCCATGGCTGATTCGGGCAAGCCATCGAGTTGGTTGGCGTCGGTGATGTGGCGGCTCCAGGCCTGGGTGGCGTCCATTACCTGATTGGAAAAGCGGCTTTGCAGGTCAGAAAGGCGCAACTGTAATTCGCCGTAGCGCTTTTGCTGGGCCTGCTCAAGGGCGATGCCGGATAGCCGGAAATCGCGCAGTGCGTGCTCTATGATGGTCTGCTGAGCCTGGTCGAGGGAGGCAAAAGCGTCGCTGTCAGCCAGTTGCTGATAGGCTTCAAAGAGTTTCTGGTTCTGGCCCATCTCGGTGCTGAACTCGCTCAACAGTGGCAGGCAGCTGTTGTAGGCGTCGCGCAGCTCGGGAGTGTTCATTACCGCGTTCAAGTGGCTGACTGGCGAGAAAGCGCGTGATACCTGTTCGCCCATCTCGTCGAGGGGCTCGATCAGATTGGCCCAGGTCCAGTTCTCCGGCGGGTTGTCCAGCAGGCTTGCGAGCTGCGCCCGACTATCCGCCAGCACCTGCTCGATCGCAGGCTTCACATGCTCGGCACGGATGCTGCTGAAGGGTGGCAGGTCGTAGGGTTGCAGCAAGGGGTTGGACATATCGTTGTGTATCCTGTTAGGTGCGTCTGTGTTCAATAGTTATCATCATATGAAACATCCCGCACTTTCGCACGGCCAGTCATTTTTATTAATGGTATCAAGAGCTTTCCCCAATGGAGAACAGACCATGCAGATTCGACCTTTCCGCGGCAAGCAACCGACACTCGGCCAGGCGGTATTCATTGATCCGACGGCCGTAGTCATTGGTGATGTCGAACTCGGAGACGATTGCTCAGTGTGGCCCCAGACAGTGATTCGGGGCGATATGCACAGGATTCGCATCGGCGCACGTACCAGTATCCAGGACGGCAGCGTATTGCACATCACCCACGCTGGCCCTTTCAATCCCGATGGTTATCCGCTGCAGATCGGTGACGATGTGACAGTCGGGCACAAGGTACTGCTGCATGGCTGCAGCGTGGGCAGCCGGGTTTTGATTGGCATGGGTAGTATCGTCATGGACGGTGCGGTGGTTGAGGATGAGGTGATTCTGGGTGCGGGCAGTCTGGTGCCGGCGCAGCGGACGCTGGAGTCCGGCTATCTTTACATGGGAAGCCCGGCGAAACAGGTCCGTGCCCTGACCGAGAAGGAGTTGAGCTTCTTTACCTACACTGCGGGAAATTATGTAAAACTCAAGAACGAACATATAGCTGCGCTGACGGATAGTTGATAGAGCGCTGGGCGAACCAGTAGCTGCAACAACGGCGAACGTCACTACCTATGCGGATCAGGAAGGTTTATGTCAGGTTTAAGGGAGCGCATGCGTGAAAAGCAACCGCTGACCAAGGCCAGTGGCCTGGCTGAAGCGGATCAGCGCTCGCTGCTACGCCTGATTTCCATAATAAGTGGCGTAACCCTATGCTTCTTTGCCATCTTGCAGACTATAGAAGGTCGCTATCTGCTGGCTGCCTTCGAGCTGGCCTCGAGCCTCCTGCTTTTTTACGCGTCACGGATCGTTCTGCGTGCACGCAATTTAATCCTTTGGGTCTACGCCTATCTGATTCCGCTGTTCTGCTTTCTTGTCTATATCATCATCATGCCTGGCGCCTCACCCACCGCGTTCGTCTGGGTATACCTGGTTCCTATCCTGTCCTATCTGCTGCTAGGGCGTGCAGGCGGGTTCATGCTTGCAGCCCCGGTGATTACGTTGGTGACGTTGGCCTATCTTCTGCGCTTTGGCGCACCTGAGGCAGCGACTGGCTGGATCGATTTGGGCAACGCCGTGCTTTCTGGTTTTCTCGTGCTGGTTTTCGTGCACCTCTATGAAGGCCGTCGAGCGGCTGCACAGCAGGCCTTGCAGGCGATGGCCGATACCGATGCCTTGACCGGGGTTGCCAATCGGGGGCGTTTTCAGGCCTGTCTTGAGCGCAGTATTCTGACATCCAGACGAACCCAGGCGCCCTTTGTACTGGTTGTGCTGGATGTGGATCTGTTCAAGGAGGTCAACGATCGCTGGGGGCACGATGCGGGCGACGCTGCGCTGCAGCATATCTGTTCCTGTCTTACAGAGCGCCTGCGCGCCACCGACTTCATTGGCCGACTTGGCGGTGAGGAGTTCGGCATAATTCTTGGTGACACCGATATCGAGGCGGCCATACAGCTGGTGGAAGACCTGCGCGACCGTCTCTCCGACAGCCACCTTGCCCATGAGGGTAATCAAATCCCACTGTCAGCCACCTTTGGCCTGGCCCAATGGCCAGTGGATGGCGATAGTCTTGTGGCGTTGTATCGCACAGCCGACCGCAGGCTTTATCGCGGCAAGGATGCTGGTCGTAATCAACTGGTTGCCCGGGACGAGGTGTGAAGCGCCAGGCTTGGATATGTTTCGGGCTGCCAACTAGCTCTCAATCAGTGCTATGAATAATACCGCTGTGTCCGTGACATCCGCCTGTGCTGGTCTATTATCGTGCGGTCTGGGCGTATCGTGCCCTTTTTCATTTTATGTTAATTCGAGGCTTTTATGACTGCCTACACCAACCGCAAAGTAGTACTCAACAAGCGTCCACAGGGCGAAATTGCCGACGACGATCTGGTTATCCGTGATGAACAGGTCCGTGAACTGAAGGACGGTGAAGTTCTGCTCAAAACCCTATGGCTGTCACTGGATCCTTACATGCGTCCGCGCATGAACGATAGCAAGGGCTACATGGATCCGATCGAAATCGGTGCGCCCATTGTTGGTGAAAGCGTTGGCCGCGTCGTTGAGTCCAAGTCACCTAATTATGCGGTCGGCGATGTTGTTACCAGCTACTCCGGCTGGCAGGAATATTCGATCATTACTGGCGACGCGCCTATGGTCTACAAGATCAAGGATCAAGGCGTGCCACTGCAGGCCTACCTGGGCGTTGCTGGTATGCCTGGCCGGACTGGTTACTGTGGTCTGACTAATGTTGGCAAGCCAAAAGCCGGCGAGACCGTTGTAGTCTCCGCCGCATCGGGCCCTGTGGGTACCGTTGTTGGACAGACTGCCAAGCAGATGGGCTGTCGTGTGGTCGGCGTCGCTGGCGGCGAAAAGAAATGCCGTTACGTAGTCGAAGAGCTGGGTTTTGATGCCTGTGTAGATTACAAGGCAGGCAACCTGGAAGCAGATCTTAAAGCCGCCTGCCCGGACGGTATTGATGTGTATTTCGAGAACGTCGGCGGTGAGGTCACCCGTGCGGTAGCCAAGCTGTTGAACAAGGGATCACGGGTACCGGTCTGCGGTTATGTTTCCGCTTACAACGCCGAAGATGCCAGCAAGGTCGAGACGCCTTTCCACGTTTTCGGTGCCATGGGTGAAAACAAGCCGGAGCACCGCTTCTTCCTGGTTACAGAATGGCAGGACCAGCACCAGGAAGTGACGGCGCATCTGGCTGAGCAGATTGCCTCGGGCAAGCTGAAGTACAGCGAGACTGTGGCCGAAGGTCTGGACAATGCGGTCGACGCATTCAAAGGCATGCTCAAGGGCAAAAACTTTGGCAAGCAACTGGTTCACGTCGCCGACTGATCAGCTGGTCTTCTCCTCCGGCCGAGCAGCGTTCTGCTGCTCGGCCAAAGTGGTACACATTCTGCATTCCCCTGCACTGTATCGAGCCGATGTGCCGTCTGGCGCATCAATCATGCGCTTTACTGGTGCGTCAAGAAAAGCGATGCGCCATCAAAGTGCCATAGCTGGTTGGGCTTGCAGGTGCCGTGATGCCGCTAGACATGTTGGATGTACTCTGGGTAGTCCTTTGTGCCGGGCTGGTTTTCAACATGCAGTTGGGTTTTCTGTGTCTTGAGGCAGGGCTGACGCGAAGCAAGAACGCGATCAATGTGGCCGTCAAGAACATGGCCGATCTGAGCGTGGCGATTCTCCTTTACTGGTTGTTTGGTTTTGGCCTGATGTTCGGGGCTAGCGAACAAGGCTGGATTGGTGGTGGCTTTAACATGCTGCCGTTCACCGATACCTGGCAATCGGCTTTCTTTCTCTTTCAGGCGATGTTCTGCACGACGGCGGCCACAATTGTTTCCGGCGCTGCAGCCGAACGCATGCGTTTCAGCGCCTACCTGATCGTAACTGCCCTGGCGGCGGGCATAATTTATCCGTTATATGGCCATTGGGCCTGGGCTGGTACTTTCAGTGAAGGCGTAGGCTGGCTCGCCGAAAAGGGTTTTGTCGATTTTGCCGGCTCTACCGTGGTTCACGGGGTGGGTGGCTGGATCGCACTGGCGGTGGTCCTGGTACTGGGACCGCGCGAGGGTCGCTTCGACGTCGACCGCAATGGTCGCAGTCTGCCCGGCTCCAACCTGCCACTGGCGATGCTCGGTGCATTGTTATTGCTGTTCGGCTGGTTCGGATTCAACGGCGGCAGTACTTTCAGTTTTGATCACAGCGTTCCGGGGATAATCGCCAACACGGTACTGGCCGGAGTGGCGGGTATTCTGGGAGGCATGATGCTGTCCTGGCTGCGCTGGCGACTGGTGGATCCCGTCTATCCGCTCAATGGCCTGATTGCTGGCATGGTCGCTGTGACAGCAAGCGCCCATGTGGTTGACGCCGGATCAGCGTTGCTTATCGGCCTGATCGGCAGCTTTATCATGTACCTTGCCGATCGCCTGCTCTTTCGCCTGCGTATTGATGATGCGGTTGGTGCGGTGCCGGTTCACCTGGCCAGTGGCATCTGGGGCACGCTGGCAGTGGCACTGTTTGCCGATATGGAGCTACTCGGCACCGGGTTGAGCCGCTGGGAGCAACTGCTGGTGCAGGGTGAGGGTGTCATAGTGGCTGGCCTCTGGGCCTTCGGCCTTACCTGGATCGTGCTCAAGCTGATCAATCGATGGTTTCCTTTGCGGGTTACGCCAGAGGAGGAGCGCATTGGTCTGAACGTGTCAGAACACGGGGCACGCACCGAACTGATCGAGCTGCTGGAGGCCATGGCCACACACCAGCACGATGGGCATTTTGCCCGCGAGGTTCCGGTTGAGCCGTTCACTGAGGTAGGTCAGATTGCTGGCCAGTACAACAAGGTCATACGCGCGCTGCAAAGTGCCGTAGGTACGACCCAGTCAATTATTCGCGATATACGCGACGGTATCGTCACCTGTTCACCGGAGGGCGTGCTCGCCAGCTGTAATCCGGGCGCCGAAAGGTTATTCGGGCTCTCCTCGGTCGATTTGCTGGGACAGCCGCTGCACCGGTTGGTAGCGGAGGATAACTGGCCAGGCTTGCCGCGGCCGGATCGCGGCGGTGAGCTCAAGCAGGAGGTCCTCTTCAGCCGTAGCGGCCATGAGCAGTTTGTGGCCGAGTTGACGGTAAGCCGGGGTGCCTTTGATGATCAGGCAGTGACCTGCATGATCCGCGACATCACCGAGCGCCGGCGGGTCGAACAGCAGTTGCACCAGGAAAAAATGCTGGCACAGGTAACCCTGGCGTCCATCGGTGACGGTGTGATTACCACCGGTCCGGATGGTCGCATCCGCTATATCAATCCCGTAGCGGAAAAGCTCACGGGCTGGGACCAGGGCCAGGCGACTGGCCGGCCCCTGGAGGAAGTGTATCGATTGTATGACGAGGTCAGCGGTTCCGCTCTTGGCAATCCGGTAACTGCGTTGCTGAGACGATACAGGCAGCCCCTGGCTTGCGTGGACGGTGCGAGTGTCACCCTGCGCCGACGTGATGGCAGCGATGTGGCAATCCAGGACGCAGTGGCGCCGATACGTGATGCGGAGAGCCGCATTATCGGGGCGGTACTGACCTTCCGTGACGTTACAGTCAATCGCCGCTTGGCACGTGAGCTGTCGCATCAGGCCGCCCACGACACCCTGACCGGCCTGGCTAACCGCGCCGAGTTCGAGCGTCGGCTTGCCGCTGCCCTGGCGTTACCTGCCAGCGAACGTGGCGAGCAGGTGTTGTGTTACATGGATCTTGATCAGTTCAAGATCGTCAACGATACCTGCGGTCACGCGGCAGGAGATGAACTGCTCCGCCAGCTCAGCAAGATCTTCCAGGCCCGTATTCGCAGCAGTGACGTTCTGGCTCGCCTGGGTGGCGACGAGTTTGGCCTGCTGCTGGCCGGCTGCCCCCTGGAAGAGGCACTACCCATTGTTGATGGTATTCGCTCCCAGGTTGAGGAGTTCCGCTTCAGTTGGGAGGGCAAGGGGTTCGCTATCGGTGTAAGTATCGGTCTGGTTCAGATCGGCCCTGGAGAAACCCTGGGTAGACTTCTGAGCGCCGCAGACAGTGCCTGTTATGCGGCCAAGGATGCGGGGCGTAACCGTATTCACATCTACCAGGCTGACGATGAACAACTCCTCGAGCGCCGTGGCGAGATGCTCTGGGTAAACCGCATACGCCAAGCGCTGGACGAGGATCTGCTGCGTCTCTACGTACAGCCCATCGTGCAGGTCGCAGGGCGGGCGACCAGTCCCAGTTACGAAGTGCTGGTGCGCCTGCTGGGTGAAGACGGCGGTGTGATTCCGCCGGGTGCTTTCATGCCTGCGGCAGAGCGCTACGCCCTGGCGCCGGCGATCGACCGCTGGGTAATCAGCAATTTCCTCGCCTGGGTGGGCGACTATGCACGTCGGCATCCTGATGATCCAGGTAACTACTCGATCAACCTGTCGGCCGCGTCCCTGGGCGAGGACAGTTTTCTCGAGTTTGTGTTGGAAACCCTGGCCAGGCACTGCGTCCCACCGGATTGCATCTGCTTCGAGATTACCGAGACCAGTGCCATAGCCAACCTGAGTAGGGCCGTGATCTTCATGCAGCGGCTCAAATCGATCGGGTGCCGGTTTGCTCTGGATGATTTCGGTTCGGGGTTGTCCTCGTTCGCCTATTTGAAAACCTTGCCGGTAGACTTCCTGAAAATCGATGGCGTATTCGTCAAGGATATTGTGGGTGATCCGATTGCCCGGGCGATGGTGTCGGCGATCAATACTATCGGGCACGAGATGGGCTTGCTGACGGTGGCCGAGTTTGTCGAAAGCGAGGGTATTCTGACCAGCCTCAAGGAGCTGGGAGTGGATTACGCCCAGGGTTATCACCTGGGGCGGCCACAGCCCCTGTCGGAAATCGAGGGCGTACGCATGATGCCCCGCTGAGACCTTTCTGGGCGATCAGGGCAGGTAAATACGGAACTCACCTCCACCAAGGGGGCCGTCGTTGCGTAGCTCGATGCGGCCCTTGAGTTCATCACGCTGGTGCAGCTCCGCAATACGCTGGCCAAAATACAGTCCCAGACCGGTGCTGCCGGTACTCATGTTGATGCCCAGCACATAGTCCGATTGATTTTCGATCATGCTTGGCGGGTAGCCCTGGCCATCGTCACTTATGGCGATGATCAACTGGCCCTCCTCGGTCCAGGCCTTGAGTTGGATCGCCGCTTGCGCGTAGCGAATCGAATTATTGATCACATTGCCCACTACCGAACCAACCAGCTCGGTATCAAGAAAGGCCATGAGTCCATCCTCCTCGACCTCGTAGGAACCCTCGATACGCCGTGAGCGCAGAATCTCATCGTGGCGGGCCAGTTGTTCCTGCAGAAAGTCTTCCACCTCCAGCCAGTTTGGCCGCATGGGCAATTGATTGACCCCCAGCTTGTACAGCCCCAGCATTTGGACCAGCATGCCGTTCAGACGCATGGACTCGTATTCGATCATGCCCCGCTCGGCGGTTTCGCTCAACTCGGGGGGCAATACGCTGGACCATCTTTCGTAGGCCTGCATGAGGAGTCCCAGAGAGTTCTTCATGTCGTGCACAGTCGAAGCAATTACCGTGGAGAAGTCCAGACCTTCAGGCGAGTCCACGTCGGAAGATGGCTTTTGCGGATCGTCGCTCATAGCCCGGCTACCGTCTTGCAGAGTTTCTCGTAGCGCGCGTAGCGCGAGTCTGTGGCGGGAACGTTGCTGACCTGTGCCAGGCATTGCAAGCATTCATCCTTTAGCTCTGCGCTGGGCTCGGCCAGTAACAGCCGCAGCACCGACTGGGCGGTATTCAGCGCGAAACTGATATTGCGCGGCTGCAGGTCTCGGGCCTGACGAAACAGACCAAGTGCCTGGGGAAATTGTTGCTGCTGGTATGCCTTTATGCCTTCCCGATTGAGCGCCTGGGCCTGGATACCGGCATTGAGTATCTCCGGATTGCTGGTCTGGCTGGCGATGGACTCCATGATCTTGGCATCGTCACCGTACATTTCCGCACAGGTGGCCAGCACGCTTTCCGCTTTATCGCCATGCCCCAATTGCTGCATTTGCGCGGCCACTTGCAGTGCAGTTTCCGCAGTAAAAAAAGTGGTTAGCTCAGCCATACGGGCGCTAGCTTCGGCCACCAATTTATCTGCCGCTGCCTGATCGCCGGTTTTGGCTACAGCGCTGGCGTGTACCAGATTGCCGCGAATAGTGACCTTGGGGTCGTCCTTCCAGGTTTTACCCAGATCGCCAAGGGTCTGGCGAATTTCAAGCAGCGCCTTTGGACCGGGCGCCTCGTCGCCGGCCTGGTCGTTCAAGCTTGAGGCCAGCCCCAGGTGATCGTCCGGATTACGGAACTGCGAATTACGCCCCAGGTCGACCGCCTGCCGGAATGCCCGAATGGCTTTGTCGTAATCGCCATTGGTCTGGGCCAGCCTGCCCAGCTCCTGCTGGCGCTGCAGGCTATTGGGCGAAATACGCAATCCCTGCTCAAGATATTCCTGAGCCTTGTCGGGTGCGCCGCGTGCTGCGTGCACCGCAGACAGGCCATCGAAGAGCGCAGGTAACATCGGGAACTGGCTGATTGAAGAGGTGAAGAGCGCCTCTGCCTTGTCCAGCTCACCGCACTCCAGCCAATGATTGCCCAGCATGATCAAGGCCCAGGGCAGAGGGCGTTCTGCGACGAGCGCACCGAGCAGTGACTCCAGATCGGCGCGCTTACCCAGTGCCTTGAGAGCGCCAGCCTTGTACCGCAGGCATTGCGGGGCGAAACGTTTGTTGGCGGCCAACACCTGCTCGCAGGCAACCAGCACGGCTTGCTGGTCATTCTTTACCTGGGCGTCGAGAATCGGCTTGAGCGCCAGCTTGCGTTCCACCAGTTTATCCAGACGCTGCTGCAGGCTGGCGCGGTTGAATGGCTTGGTCAGATAGGCGTCAGGCTCACACTCCAGGGCGCTCATGACCATCGCCTGACTGCTTTCGGCAGTACACATCACGAAAATACAGTGTGGGCTGATCAGCTTCGCATGATGCAGTTCTTCGAGCACCTGCTGGCCGTTCTTGCCCGCGCCGAGATTGTAATCATGCAGAATCACGTCGTAGCGCACGTTTCGACACATGGCGATGGCGTCTTCACCCCGTGCGGCGGCATCAACCTCCTTTACCGCCATCAGCCGCAGCATCCCGGTCACCGAGGTACGGAACTCGGAGAAATCATCTACCACCAGGAAGCGTTTTTTACTGTAATCGATCATGTCGGTACTCGGTCAGCTGCAAGCTTTTGACGCCAGTATAGCTGGCTACTCATAGGGCCAGGGTAAGGCAAAGGGCCATTATACGGAAGTGAGCTTCACGATACGCCTTTCCGGCAGGGCTCTCAGGTATCAGCCCCAGGACTTTGGGGTCTGATCTGGTCTGACTGAATAACGCTCGTACCCGGACTGGGCACCAGCGCGGCTGCCAACATGGTGCTTGCTACGTCGCTGGTATGCACCGCCCGATAGCGCGGGGGAATCAAAGGTTGCAGCAGTCGCGCAAACCACAAACCGATGCTCTCGCCCAGTCTGAACTCAGGGCGTACGCCGCCCTCGAGCAATGAGGGTCTGACATGGGTAAGGGAGCTGAACCCCAGAGCCTCCAGATCATTCTCGGTCTGGCCTTTGGTGCGCATATAAAATGAACGTGAGTGAGGTTCTGCGCCCATCGATGAGTTGAGCACGAAGACCGGTGTACCGGCCTTCTGCGCCAGAGTGGCCGCTTGCAATACATAGTCGTGGTCGACACGGAAGAAATTCTCGCGCGAGCCCGCCTGGCTAAGCGTTGTGCCCAGGGCGCAGAGGACCGCATCAGCTTTCCACCAGGGCGCAGTGCTGGGTAATTCGTCGAAGTTGACCAGAGGGTTGAGTAGGTGATCACTGATCGTGAGAGGGCGACGGGTGGGTGCTATGACTCGCAGCACGCGGGGATCAGCCAGCGCCTGCTCGATCAGTTTGCTGCCCACCAGCCCTGTTCCACCGAGTATCAACAGGGTCTTCGTTGCTTGTTCGCTCATGGCTGCTCCATCGGAACGCGTGCGATGCATAGGAGTTCATAATGACAGGGTCCGCTGCGGCCCGTTCATATTTATCCTTGCGGCAACCATGTTCGCCCTCAGGCGACGGGTTCAGGCCCCTTTCAGCTGTGTCCTGCCCATTCCTCCTCCTGCAGCGCGCGCCAGAGAATCTTGCCGGTGGGCGACTTGGGCAGGCTGTCGACAAAGGCCACCTGCTTCGGGCACTTGTAGGCCGACATGTTCTGCTGGCACCAGCTCATGATCTCTTCCGCCTGCACATTTTCATGTCCGGCAGCGCGCACTACGACAGCCTTGGCAGTTTCGCCGCGACGCTCATCGGGTGTGGAGATAATACAGACTTCCTGAATCGCGGGATGACCGTAGAGCAGAGACTCGACCTCCGCCGGCCATACCTTGAAGCCGGATGCGTTGATCATCCGCTTGACGCGGTCAACCAGGTAGAAATAGCCATCTTCGTCGTAGTAGCCGATGTCGCCGGAGCGGAAGAATTGCTTGCCGTCCAACTCGATGAACGCCGCGGCCGTTGCTTCATCACGCCGCCAGTAACCCCCGAAGACCTGTTCGCCATGCATCACTATTTCGCCGGTCTGCCCCACGCCGACTTCCTGCAGGCTGTCGACATCGATGATGCGTGAGTCCACGCCAATGATCGGAATACCCAGACACTGGGGCTTGGGCGCTTGTGGTGGGTTCATGTGTGTGGCGCTGATGGTTTCCGACAGGCCGTAGCCTTCGGCATATTGCAGACCGGTCTTGCTCTGCAGCTTGGCGGCCACCGCAGCAGGCATGGCTGCTCCGCCACCGCCGATCCCTTTAAGACTGCTCAGGTCATAATCGTCGATGGTCGGTTCGGAAAGCAGATCGACGACCATGGTAGAAATGTTGCGCCAGCCGGTTATGCCATGATCCTGAATCAGCTGCGCTGCAACCTTGCGGTCCCAGCGGGTCATCACCACCTGGGTGCCGCCGATATAAATCGCGCCATTCATGCACACCTGCATACCGGTGACATGGAACATCGGTACGGATACCAGCTGTACGCTGTCGTGTTGGGCGTTGCCCCATACTGAACAGTAGACCGTGGTTGCCATGGCGCTGTGGTGGGTGTGCACGCAGCCCTTGGGGTTACCTGTGGTGCCCGAGCTATAGGGAATAACGCAGTTGTCGTCAGGGCCGGCAGTCAATGGGCCGGGCGTGTGCCCGGCAGCCAGTGCGGTCTGCCACGCGGTGATACCGGGGAGTTGGGATACGGGGCCTTTAAGCAGAACTGCCTCGGGCAGCTCAAGCTTGGTGGGTTCGGTCACATATTCGCCGTAGGCAGAGGCAATCACTTCCTGCAGAGAGCCAGCGCCTATCAGGCCCTCGAAATTCTCCAGTAGTTCGAGGCCGCTCAGCGCCACGCTGGCTTCGGTATCGGCAATCAGGTATTCCAGTTCAGCCTTGCGGTTCATCGGATTGACGGGCACTACTACCGCGTTGGCGCGCAGAATCGCGTAGAAACCGATCACGAACTGCGGGCTGTTCTGCATATACAGCAGTACGCGATCCCCTGCCTTGACCCCAGCTTGTTGCAGGTAGCCCGCCATCGCCTGCGCCTGTCGATCCAGTTCTGCGTAGCCCAGAGAGGTGCCGTAGTAGATGATCGCGGCATGGTCGGGATAGCGCAGTGCCGAAACAGTCAGATTGCTGTAGAGGCTGGCCTTGGGCAGTTCGAGAAAATGCGGTACCTGATCGGGCCACACACTGTAATGAAGATCGAACATGGCTGGGTCTCTCCTGGGCGGACTTGGAATGCGAGGCATGCAGGCTAGCTGCGTGGCAGTTGGCTGGGAATCGATAACAATTGTGGTGTTGTCTGATCATAAGCACCGACACAGTTGTAACCGATGTGGCGTCGGCGAACCCCAGGTAATATTCTGAACGCCTACCCGCTTGAACCTGTGTTGCCATTGCCAGTCCGAGATTACATGCCCGTTCACGATGTACACATGCTACCTGCCATCATTGTCGGCCCGATACTTCGTCGGCTGGAGCCCACGCGTCTGCTCATCTGGCTGGTGGCGCGCGAGCCCCTGCCGCTGGCATTGACCCTGCAGCGTCAGGATGGCGACGAGCATATCGAGATCAAACCCGGCGGCCCTTGCTGTCAGGTAGTGCCAATCGGCCGGCATGCATTCGTACACCTTCTGGATATCACGCTGGATGCTCCGTTGCCGGTCGATACCCTGATCGAATACGACTTGTCCTGGAGCGAGGCGGGTGAACGTCAGAGCCTGGGCAAGGCACTGCCACATCTTTTGCATGCGGGGCGAGAACGGCCATCATTGATGATCGCAGCTACCAATCGCACGCTGCTGCACGGCTCCTGCCGTAAACCGCATTTTCCCTGTGGCGACGGTCTGGTACGCGCCGATGGCTGGCTTGCCGACTGTCTGGAGCAGCCGGAACAGCGGCCCGCCTGGCTGATGATGACTGGTGACCAGGTCTATGTTGATGACGTGGCAGGGCCGATGCTCCATGGGATTCATCAATTGATCGAGCGCCTGGGACTATTTGATGAAAAGCTGGAAGGCGCCACGGTGGCTGACAGTCAGGCGCTGTACCAGAGTAGGCAGAATTACTACCAGCGCGAGCAATTGCTGCCAGACATACAGCTCAACGTACCCCTACGTGAACGCTTCTTTGGTGGCGTGAAGAAACCGGTCTTTACCTCGGCCCATGCCCATAACCACCTGATGACGCTCGCTGAGATGCTGGCGATGTATATGCTGGTCTGGTCGCCGGTGCCCTGGCGTCTGATTGATCTGAAAACACCCGAGCTGGAGTCCGCGCAAGCCGATGCTTATGTGCAGGAAAAGGCGGCGATCGACGACTTTGCCGGTGGCTTGCCGGCGGTGGCCCGACTGCTGGCGCATCTGCCCAGTTTGATGATCTTCGATGATCACGACATCACCGATGACTGGAACCTGACCGCGGACTGGGAGCACACCGCTTATGGTCACCCCTTCTCCCGTCAGATCATTGGTAATGCGCTCCTGGCTTATCTCCTGTGTCAGGGTTGGGGCAATGATGCGGATCGGGTGGATGAGCCCCTGCAGCAACTGGCCGGTCTGCTGGACTCGGCTACAGATAGTGGGTGGCTTGATGCAGCCGCACAGGATGCCTGCATTGACCAGGTGCTGACGTTCCAGGGCTGGGCCTATGAGGTGGCGGGCACACCGCATCTGCTGGTCCTCGATACCCGCACACGCCGCTGGCGCAATAGCAGACTGGATCGCCCCTCGGGCCTGATGGACTGGGAAGCGCTGACAGAAATGCAACAGATGTTGCTGGACAAGCAGGCGGTGGTCATCGTCTCGCCAGCGCCCATGTTCGGCGTAAAACTGATCGAAGGTATTCAGAAGCTCTTTACGCTGGCCGGCAAGCCGCTATTGGTCGATGCCGAGAACTGGATGGCCCATCGGGGTGCCGCCAGCGTCATGCTCAACATCTTTCGTCATTCGCGAACGCCCGGAAATTTTGTCGTGTTGTCCGGCGACGTGCACTACTCCTTTGCCTATGACATTACCATCCGTGATCGCGACCAGGATCGCCGCCCGCATATCTGGCAAATCACCAGTAGCGGCCTGAAAAATACCTTTCCCGAGAGTCTGTTGAACTGGTTTGATCGCCTCAATCGGTGGCTTTACGCGCCATGGTCACCCCTTAACTGGCTGACCAAGCGCCGACGTATGCGCGTGACTCCCCGTGATCCGGACCGGGCTAAAGCGGGCGAACGACTGTGGAACGGCAGCGGGGTCGGGCTGCTCAGGCTGGATAATAAGGGCCGGCCGATCGAGATAAAGCAACTGGACGCCAGGGGCTTTGAAGTGGCGTTCTTGCAACGCCACTGAATCCTTCAGGGTTTGTTCTTATGTCTGTACAGGCACCAGTAGCGTGTCGCCGGTCGCCACAAGTTTTTCCTCACCCCCGTCTGTTGCATAGAGTTCCGCTGTGGTGAAAATCTGCTGACGACCAGGCTTGAGTACACGGGCAACGACCCTGAAACTTTGTCCTACCGCCGGGCGAAGGCAGCGCACGGTGAACTGGGATGCCAGTACGTTCCCGCTGAGTGTCGCCGCGGCAAAGCCGCATGCGGTATCGATCAACGCCCCCTGAATGCCCGCATGCAGAAAACCGTTGTACTGCCCCATCTCCTTTTTCCAGCGCATACCCAGCGTCACTTCGCCCTCCGTTGCTGATACGACCTCCAGGTCCAGCCATGTATTGAACTGCGCCAGGCGCGATATGTTCTGGAGTTTGCCCTGCCACTCGTCTGTATTGTTCATATACGTTCCTCAGTGATGGTCTTGTTCTGGGACGCCTTGAAGACTGCCTTTGCCGTCGCGCAAAGCTGGCCGTCAGACAGTATTCGCGCCTCTGCAAAGCACAGCGACTGGCCGATCCGCGTGGGCTCTGCCCTTATCTCCAGCCATTCACCCTGGCGGGCAGTGCCCAGGTAGTCGATAGACAGGCTGATTGTTACCAGCCCGCCTATATTCTCGATCTGTCGCGCGCAGCTCAGTCCCATTGCGTTGTCGGCCAGGGCAGACAGCAGCCCGCCATGCACGAAGCCTCGGCTGTTCACATGCGGTGCGCCTGCAAACAAACCCAAGCTGAAAAATGACTCTGACGCGGCGGCGTATAGCGGCTCCCAGGGATCAGTCAGGCCGCTGCGGCGGTCATGCTTGTAAAACCCCGTGGGGATAGTTTTGCTGTCTTCCATGGCTTGCCTCTAGCTGGATGAAAACATGTGATATTTATGTAGACTAGTCGTTATAATTATCAGGCTTTGGTTGGATCTGCAACACGGCTGTTATCGTTCACTGCATATAGGGGTGCTGGTCAGGCGTAGTTGGCGCGCAGCGTCATCAGGGCGGCGATGTCTTCGGCACATTCGATAATAGGGCGACGATCCTGCGCCACTCGGGCCTGAATCAACGAGCCTTCAAGGCCGGCCACGGTCAGATTGGCCAGGCGACGGGCGCCTTCCGGCTTGAGACCATCAGCACGCAGCCGCTCTGCGAAGACCTGCTGCCATGCACCGAATCCTTCCTGTGCGGCAAGGCGGATAGCCGCGGATTGCGGCACTGTCTCAAGAATCGTCGTTGCCATTGGGCAGCCATCCTGGAATGAGGACTGCTCCATCCAGTCGGCCAGAAGTGTGGCGAACGCCAGTAGCAGCGAAGGCGCGGTCACGTGCTCCTTGCCAAGCTCTTCGAGTGTTCTCAACGCTATCTGGGAAGAAAAGCGCAATGCCTCCTCACCCAACTGTTCTTTCCCGCAGGGAAAATAATGATAGAGCGAGCCTTTTGGCGCTTGGCTTTCGGCAAGGATTTCATTCAGCCCGGTTTTCGAATAACCGTTCTTGCGAAATAGCCTAGCGGCTGCACGCACTATGTTCAGACGATGCACTGGAGTGGCAGACATGCAGTAGAACCTGGATAGGGACGAGTACAAAGCAACGATAGTCTATACGCAATCCCGCCGTGGTTGTGCAATGGGCGGCGTATTCAGAGGCGAGTACGCCGCAAGTGAACTGCCACAGTCATTCGCGGTCTGATTGGACGTACGGTCGAATTCCGATCGTCATCAGGAGCATCGCCATGACCAGCACCACGGACAAGATCAAAGGCACTGCCAATGAAGTTGTTGGCAAGGGTAAGCAGGCTGTTGGAAAGACGGTTGGCAATGACCGCCTCCAAGCTGAGGGCAGCGCCCAAGAGCTCAAGGGCAAGGCGCAGAACCTCAAGGGCGACGTCAAGGATGCGGTCAAGGATGGGATCGACAAGACCTGATAGCGCCAGGTTTTTCCGGGCACCAGCGCGATGTCGCTGGTGCCTTTTTAGTAAAGTCCTGGCCCTAACGAGATCTCCATTGGGCCTCCAGAAAGGCCACCATATCTTCAGCTAACATGGCCATATGCTCCGGCGGAACTTCTCTCTGGGCAAACGAGCGTAATCCCATGATTTGCGCCTGAATAAGTCTGGCCACACGTGGGCAGTCCAGATCTTCACGGGTCTCGCCACGGCTGCGAGCCTCCTCCAGAACCTCGGCAAATCGGGTCTCAATTACTGCGAAAATATCAGTGATCTGCGTCTGCAATGGCGTTTGTGCATCGTTGAGCTCAAGCAGGGTTTTCACCAGCATGCATGCTCTGGCCGGCGGCTTGGCATCATCGGCATAGCTGGATGCCAGCTTACGCAGATAGCTCTTGAGTCCATCCGTTATCAAAGCGTATGCGGCAATGTGCGCGCTCATGTCCTCAAGCATGCTGCGAAGGTAAAGGTCCAGGGCTTCGGAAAATAGTCCGTCCTTGCTTCCGAATGCCGCGTAGAGGCTGCCGGGTCGCATGTCCAGTGCATTTTCGATCTGCTTCATCGAGGCCGCAGTGTAGCCGCGCTCCCAGAAGAGCGTAACCGCACGCTTGAGTGCGACTTCGCGATCATACTTGGCCAATCTCGGCATAGTGGTATCTGTCACCTTGCTTGATATCGACTTGTTGAACCATGATTTACATATTAGCTTGAATGATCGCTCATTTATAACTATTCTGGCTTCCAGTTGAACGATCACTCAAGAAAGGAGATACCATGACTGATTTCAAACTACACGATCAGAATTCCGCTCCCCAGGCATCCAAATCATTGTTGGAGGAGTCCGCCAACTCATTTGGCATGATCCCGGGTCTACATGCAGTGATGGCCGAGGCCCCAGCGTTACTGGAGGGTTATCAGCAGCTTCACCGCCTGGTCATGGAAACCAGCTTCGACAATGATGAAAAGACCGTTCTCTGGCAGGCCATCAACGTGGAGCATGCCTGTCATTATTGCGTCCCTGCGCACACTGCTATCGCCAAATCGATGAAGGTCTCTGACGAGGTTATCGATTGTCAATGGCCATTAATTTTGACCCACTTTTGGCCAATAAAATT